>Ga0307933_1001439_pt1 | contig 18548 bp, 17 predicted proteins | sample OrgLakmetageno88_FD_201811 | JGI IMG/M metagenome (GOLD analysis project Ga0307933, IMG submission 201811) | Saline water microbial communities from Organic Lake, Antarctica - #88 | ecosystem: Environmental > Aquatic > Non-marine Saline and Alkaline > Saline | place: Antarctica: Organic Lake...
TTATATTTTTTGTATTATAGTAGGAATATTCTTTGTCTCTAATACCTTACTCTTATCTAATAAAAATTCTATGTCATAGAAGTTGAAACTAAACGTTAGTGTAAATTCTTTACCAGTAACTCTTTGTTGGGAGTAATTGAAATTGACATCTGATAAACTCCTAAGAATTATCTCACCAAATTTAATTATGTATATAGCATCTCTGTGTATGTCCAATGATGTTATAGTAAATGGATCCAGAAAAGAATTCTCAACATCTATATAATGCTTGTTTATAATATCAAATAATAGCCAATAATTAAGATAAGCATCAACTGATCTAAAAGTTATTTGAAGTTCTCTAGTAGATACTATATCTTGTGGATTCTTAGAAGGTTTGAAATTTCTTTTCTTACCCCTCATTCTTATCTGCTCTGGCATATCAAAAGATATACCTGGAAAATTCACTGACAAGATTGTAGAATTTATATAGTCTATGACGTTTTCATACTGAACCCAGTTTTTTTCCAATATAGGTTGATAACTCTCTATCAATTCATTTGGAAGAAATGATTGTGGTAGGTTAAATATGAACTGTGATGATTGCGAACTAAGTCTCATTCAATTATATGTATTTATAGTATATATTAACTTATGAAAATCTCTTATTCATTGAATATATCATCACCAGAATCCCTAAATCTAACATCATTTGGTCTGCTATTAGTATTGGGTGTATTAGCAGAACTAGACTTTTTAATTGGTCTGTTGTCATCACTAATAACTCTTCTAGTTACTATTGCAGTTTCCTTCTCTGGTTCAGTTACAACATCTTGTTCTACTCCACCATTTTCTATATCATCATTTAATTCCCCAACATTGTTCATATCATCATATATTTTAAACAACCCAGTATAGACAACTGAAGTAGTTGATGAATTAGTACCAGTTATATAAAAAACGTTTATACCACTAGTAAATATTTGTTTTATTTGACTGAATTTACCTTGTGTTATTTTAAATACAACTATACCATTTGCTAGGTCTACTTCACCAGATTCTATAAAGGGAGAGAATGATATTGATGTTTTGTCGTTCTTTATGGTAAATAGAATTTCAGAATAACCTGTTAAATCTAAGTATTTTGGTTTTTCATTAGTACCAGAAGCTATTGTGAATGATATTACATTATCAAACGGATATAAAAGTATTTGTATTTTACCAAATCCATAGAACCTACTTTCGTCCAATACTGAACTTTCTGATTTAGCCATTATATTAAACCTATCTACCAAAACAGGGAATGGTACTTTAACTTGTTCTACAATAACGCCACCATTGCCACCATTATTACTATTGTTATTATTTGAATTTAATTCATCTAGTGTTATTCTAGGTCTAATAGGTGATTTGGGAGTGTTGTTTATTGGTATAACACCAAAAGAGTTAGCAACTCCAACTAAATCTGGATTTATTGAAGATTTTATATTATACACCTTTGGCTTGGATGCATTAGCTATATTTATTTTAGTCATTCTAAGAGAATACTTAGATACCTCATCTTGTAACATACCATATGATGCTCTTCTTATTATATAAGACTGGTCAACAGAGTCTATAAGTCTAAGTTCTACATCTATAATAGCAGTTGTTGTTGAGTACTTTATAATAGGTCTATATTCAACAGTCTCATTGAAGTTATTAGTAAGTGTTATAGTAGTTGTTTTACCCCTTATATTTTGCTCATATATCGTTATATTGTATTGTACATAGTATCTGTTACCCAATGGTATTGCATCATCTATAAACCTTTTAAATTCAGCTATATTACCATTGTATGTTCCATAAATCTCAAAAAAGTCACCATTAGGGGAGTTTTCTATTTTAAGACCTAGTTTTTCAAATTCTGGTGTCTGTGGAATTGTTGTAGTAATTGCACTTTCTAATAAATATGTCTTTATTTGATTTATTCTCTGAGTTTTATTTATAAAATGAAAATCTATAAATACTGGGGAATTTATATTTAGACCAAGACCATTAGTAAGAACAGAGTTAAGACTATTTTCAGTTGGTTCTTGATTTGTTAATTGTGTAGAAACCTCACTTAAAGCTGGTATATCTAATACAATATTCTTACCCCAAAGTTTCTCTTGGAATAGAAGTGGTGGTGATGAAAAATTAAGTAAATACTGTTGTTCAACATCTGTCATATCAAAATAGAAATTTGATAAATCATGTTGTGTTTGATTTAACCTATCAAATGCATATATTCTAACATAAAATCCTAAGTATTGTCCAAATGTCCAATTTATAGGTAAATGTATTTTAACTGTATCATGTCTTAGTGGTGAGGATGCAGTATAGTTTTTTTCTTGTAAAAATGTATAATTACTTTCATCTACCTTACCCCATTTAGATTCTATTGGATCTAGTCTAAATAATTGATTTGTTTTTGTATTGCTAGTGGATGATGTACTTGTTGAAAAATATCCAGTTGTCCTATCTTTTGAGTTAACCAATATGTTATATGGTTCACTCAGTAGGTTAGCATCATTATAAATATATTCTAATAATATATCTTTATTTAATTTTACAAATTTAGAGATTTTAGCCATTAATGTAATTGTTTTACATATATATTAAATGGTAGTTGCTCTAATTAAGTTGTTTTAAAGTGTTCATTATTTTAAAGTGTTCAGTGTCACTGAACAGGGTAAAATAATGAACACTTATTAAATAATCTTTTTAATTATCCCTAGCCTATAGTCGTAAGAGAAATTAATAGCTATATAGGGTGATTTATCTAACCTAGCTTTTCTTCTAAGATCGTCTATTTTAATATTTTTATAATGTTTATTACTATTTATACCATAATTATATTTATACCCAGAAGTAGGTGATGATATATTTTTTATTATTTTTATCATCTTACCTACCGAAATGGCGGTACCACCTTCATTAAAATCTTTATCAAAACTATCGTACATGCTCTTGGTGAATGGACCAACCCATTTGCCTTTAACGTCCTGTACTATAAAAAATACTTCTGAACCGTTGCTTCTAAGTGGGTTAGAATTTGCCGACATATAACTTGGTGGTGTTGTGTTATAATGCTTGACTGGGTATATATTGTTACTCGAACTTTCATTACTTTGATGAAGACTGTCATCTATGTAATCTACTATTTCAGTATTATTTGTAATATTAAAATCATTATAATGTACATATATCTCGTCAAGTGTTAAGGAACTACCACTCAATAATTTTAAATGATCAACCCAAAGTTTTCTTAAACTCTCATTATATTTTATATCAACGACATAGCCATTTGATGTGGTGGGACAAGTGTCTATAATATTTATAGTAGCAGTTTTATTCCGACCCCATCTGTTACATCTTCCTATCCGTTGTAATGTGGATTCTGGGGATAATGGTATCTCATATAGATTATTAAAAGATATATCAAGAGCCGCTTGTAAAATAAGTGTTGATATGTAAGGCTTTCTGTTAGTTGTTTTAGAATCCTTACCATAATCATTTAACAATTTATCAAACATCTTTGATTTATCACCTTCTATGAAATTAGAGTGTATTAATATAGCATTTGTTAATTTCTTTGCAATTTCTTGTGATTCTTTTATTGAATTAACAAATAATATCTCATTGTTTGATATTGTATTAGGTATCTTATTTACAATATTAACATTATATTTTTTATTATGTATAGAAGGTAAGTGATTTTTATCATTGGGTATAATCTTAGTTTTGTTTGAATTAGTAGTCCACAAATGGCTTATATCGATGGGTGTAGCACTTAATAACAAAGTTCTAGAATCTGTCTTTATGTTTCTAACTCTCATAAGGTTTATAAAGAGGCTAAATATAGGTAAATCAGTTACATTTTCATGATACTCATCAAATATAACATCACTATGTATTATAAAATACATAAGAGACATGTCTTTACCAGCATTACTATATGGTCTTAGATAATAATCAATGTTTGTAATAATGATATCTGCTTCTTTTCCTTCTCCATTAAAGCTTGACTTTTGAACCTTCCCAGCATACCTTAGTTCTATATTTACTTTCTTTTCAGAGTCTTCTAATTCTTTTACAATAGAATAGTATGTTGATATTGCTATATTATTTCTAGGACATACCCACAATAACTTTTTATCTGACTTCTCACTCCACATAAGACCTAACATAGTTTTACCAAATCCTGTAGGTGCTTTAATTATTGTAGTTTTATCCTCATCCTTAATATCATTTATAATCTTTTTTTGCTCTTTGAATCTTTTGTCGTCAGGGAAGTGACAAACTTCAAATAAGAACTTGTTTGCTTTTTTAAGATTTATATCATCAGCACCAGATATAGTTCTATCAGAATAAACTAATATCATTCTAATTAATGTTATATCTCGGTTGAGGTTGTCTGTTTTTTCTTTCCTATCTTTGTTAAATAAAAAGTAATCAGGTCTAGTATTGTTATTTTTTTTAGGATTATTAATGATATACTTACTGTCAATTAGTTTACCAAGCTCTTTCTTCATGGTATCTATATCACTAGATGGTATACTACCTAAAACATCTTTGGCACAAATCCCCTCATTGTCCAAGATACCATGATGCCAATATATTAGATTGGGTATTATGTTTTTACCATCACAATTCTTTATTTCGTTGTCTTTGAAATAATTTACATAATCGAAATAAGTATCTACAAAAGCCCATGAAACTTGTTGATGTAAGTACTTGTTTTTATGTTTCTTATCTACTTTCTCTCCATTTATATGTTTTTGGAAAGAGTCTGTTGACTTCCCAATATCGTGCAATAGAGAAGCTACCTTTATGTTTACCATTAAGTGTTCTTTCACATTTGGTAATTTTTTTAATTCTTTCACAGCCTTATCACTGACTTCCTTTGAATGTTCCTCTAATGATATATTATTACCATTATTCGACTTTGCTACTATCATATTAATATTTTAGACTGCGAATATACTAATAAAAAAACAATTGCTATATATATTTATGATTACCTTATGTATTAATATGATTACTACTAATAATTAGCTTCGATTGTTGCGAAGGTCGGTTTTGATTACCTTATGTATTAATATGGTTACTATCTCCAAAAAGGGGTGTTAAGTCTACTTCATAGTTGTGATTACCTTACGTATTAATATGATTACTATCTAGCTTAGTATTACTTTCACCCTATTTTTGGTTGTGATTACCTTATGTATTAATATGATTACTATCAAAGTTTTTTGGACGATTAATAAACTTTCTGTTGTGATTACCTTACGTATTAATATGATTACTATCTACATAACTTTTACTCCTGGGAGAAGAGTAGTTGTGATTACCTTGCGTATTAATATGATTACTATCAGAAGTTAAGAAACATCTAAAGTACTATTCGTTGTGATTACCTTGCGTATTAATATGATTACTATCTTTCAAGAAATTAATACTGGAACGAAGATTGTTGTGATTACCTTGCGTATTAATATGATTACTATCATCACGTTTACAATGATTAAAGGGGTGATGGTTGTGATTACCTTGCGTATTAATACGATTACTATCACGTTTTATGTACAAACCGCTAGCATTCATGTTGTGATTACCTTGTGTATTAATATGATTATTATCTCCTTTAACTGAAAATTAGACCATTTCATGTTGTGATTACCTTGCGTATTAATATGATTAATATTTCATATTCAGACAGTTTAAACGTGTATTTAGTTGTGATTACCTTATGTATTAATATGATTACTATCTAAAGTAGGAGGCAGAACATCATCTATATTGTTGTGATTACCTTACGTGTTAATATGATTACTATCATGCTACCATGCTTTATAAAATAATTACCAGTTGAGATTACCTTACGTATTAATATGATTACTATTTTTTGTATAATCCTAGCCATAATGGCGTTGTTGTGATTACCTTATGTATTAATATGATTACTATCAGTAATTTGGATAGCATTAAGTCTTTGCTTGTTGTGATTACCTTGTGTATTAATATGATTATTATCACTTTTCAAAAAGGGTCCTATTAAGTATTTGTTGTGATTACCTTGCGTATTAATATGATTACTATCAAGATTTAGATAAAGAAATTAGTGATCGTAGTTGTGATTACCTTGCGTATTAATATGATTACTATCAAAAATAACACTAAGATATTCAGGTTCTATGTTATGATTACCTTACGTATTAATATGATTACTATCTAAAATACTTAAATCACAGATAGGAACATAGTTGTGATTACCTTACGTATTAATATGATTACTATCAATCACCTCAGAAACATTTCTTCTCATCTCGTTGTGATTACCTTACGTATTAATATGATCACTATCTAAGCCTTTTGGTAGATATTTGTGTTAAGGTTGTGATTACCCTATGTATTAATATGATTTCTATATAGTGCTATTAAAGCATATGTCAATAAAGTGTTGTAATTACTACATTTAATTATTTAGTGGTTTGTTTTAAAATGTCAAAGAACTATTTTTATCTATGTAGATAATTACCTTACGTATTAATATGATTACTATCAAAGAATGATGAAGCTACTTATTAAGCTACCGTTGTGATTACCTTACGTATTAATATGATTACTATCTAGGAGGTCTTTTGCTACAAATTTTTATGGGTTGTGATTACCTTGCGTATTAATATGATTACTATCATAATCGAGTTGTTGGAACTTTGATTTGTGGTTGTGATTACCTTGTGTATTAATATGATTACTATCACTAATTCAGTTATTAACTTGAGAGTATCTGTTGTGATTACCTTGCGTATTAATATGATTACTATCTATGATTAACAAGCGACTAAAGGTTATATGGTTGTGATTACCTTGCGTATTAATATGATTACTATCTTTACGCTCATTCAAAATATTAATTATCGAGTTGTGATTACCTTGCGTATTAATATGATTACTATCATGCTACTAAAACGCTACTATTGAAACCTAGTTGTGATTACCTTGCGTATTAATATGATTACTATCTTACGGAATTAAATAACGAATGTAGTCCTGGTTGTGATTACCTTGCGTATTAATATGATTACTATCCTAACTTATATATCTAGCTGAAAGCTAGATATATAAGTGTCATTTAGGATATAAAAACTACTAAAATAGCTCTTCTTTTGGATGGTATTTGCTAATATTATCAGTTCTAATTAGAGTCCCAAACCCCGAACCAGTGCTATTACCCAATCCATAATTATATATATGTTCAATAAGACTTCTATCACCATATATAGTGAGTGGACAATAGCTAGATTTGTTTCTGATGTTATTTACATAAACATTTATAGTTCTGTTTGATTTGTTATTATGACCAATTTCAATTTTGAAGTCTTTGAAACTTAATCCTTTATTTATCTTAGAAAACTTGGATCTAGTTTGTTCTTCTAAAGCTTTTTCAAATCCACTATCTTTTAATGTTAAAAATCCTAATTTTGTCTTTAGAAGAATACCATTCCTAAGTGTTTTAAAATGATTATATCCACTATAAAAATTTCCAGATATGTAATCAATACCATTTACTTTCATACCCTTTCCTAGATTACCATCTAAATGTAATCCATTTATGACTTTACCGATAAAATCTTCTTTCAACGAACTCACAACAATAAAGCCACCATTTGGAAAATTTACATCTCGTCCACCATTTATAAACACACCACCTTCTAGGTTTGATATTGTATAATCTGATACAGAGTTATGATATTTGTTGTTCTTGCCTAGACATTTATGTATAAATCCATTTACTATTTTCTGGTTATTAATTAATGGTTCAGTGTTTGGAGTAAAACTAATTTTAATTCTCATGTTTTATGTTTTAATGGTTAATAATTTGATTTGATATATCAGATACTTTTTTGTATTTATCAAACTCTCTGCTACTTATATCTTCTTCATCAATGATGCCATCAATAAATACAATACCACCATCTAATATAGTTGAAAATGGCTTCATCACACTCTCCCTTTCTCGTAAAAAGTCATTTACTGGTATTAATATTTCACCATTGTATATTTCAAACTTCTCAATACCACTATTTACCAATATAGGACTTCCATCTTGTATTGATGAAGTTACAGTATTTTTACCAGTCTGGATAGTTCTAACCAATGCTGTTTTACCAAGTCTAGAAATAGCTACAAAAACAGCTTTGACTTTTGTGTCATCTTTTATATTTCTTATCTCTGACTCTATGTCTTTGTAGTTATATTCTAGAATGTTCTTTTTAAGTATTTTTGAAAACTCCTTTACAAAATACCCCCAGGCTAGACCTTTATTATAAGTCATATATTTTCTAACTAGTTCCCAATTCAATTTAATTGATGGATTAAATGAATTGTAGAAAGCTTTCTTAGTTGATATAGTCTCTAGATACTTATTGACCTTATTGTTTTTAAAAACAGGTTTAAACACAGTTTCTACACGAATAAGTGAATTTGACACCAAGTCATCAATTTCACTTATTCTCTTATAAAAGACTTTTCTATGAAGAGGAACAGGTCTCTCACCTAGAAGTACATGAATTGAATTAGACAATTGATGATGTGTTATTGGCTCTACATAAGAAAATAAGTTATTTCTATTAACTCTATGAACTTTAGGTCCAGAATATATAGACTTGTCTTTAGTGCCTTTATTATACCTAAATAATTTGGCATCTTTGAATATTAGTTTAAGATATTCCATAAATTATTTTTATTTCTTTTTAGACTTTAATGCTTTCTCTTCAGCCGCCTCTTTGATTATAGCCTTTTCTTTTTCGATACCTTTATTAATTCTTTCTTCTGTTTTTTCAACTATAACACCACTAACTTCCTCATAAAAATCAAAGGGTTTAAACGAGATATTTTTAATATCTTTCACATTTTTTATATCAACCCAACCTTCTGGATTTCTCATAGTATCTACATAAGGATTTCTTACTAGCTTTATTCTAACGCTAATTACATCAGCACTAGCATTACTTCTTTTTATTTGTGTTTTTAACAAACGGTATATATATTCTTTTACCAAATATACAACATTATCATCATTCAGCTTAATACCATATTCTGCAAGATCTAGACATGATGTTGATAATTTGTAATATGCCAACTTTGTATCAGTGCTATTAAAATTCATATTCAAAGACTTTATCAATATCTCAGCATTATCTGGATTAAATCCATATCTATCGAAAGCTGCATCACAAGATAAAAATTGTAATTGTCCAATGTCTATAAAGGAAGTACCACTATATTTTATATCTCCTAAAGACTCATATTGAAACAAGCTTGTACTACCCTTTCCAGAGATTGGAGACTTTTTACTACCTGCTTTAACTGCTTGTGGTAAAGTAGGTAGTGCAGTACATGTCTGTTGGATATTGCCTGTGGTTATTGGACCTTTTCTTTTTAAACTTTCACCCTTTGTTGCTTTCAAATAACCCTTTAGGATTGCATGTGTAGATCCTAGGTAGTTATAAAGAGTATTCTTATCATATAAAGCTCTTGGGTTATCCTCTACGTAATCTTCTTTAAACAGTGCCTTGTTAAAACATTCTGCTGATATCTTAACCTTAAAATCTAACTGACCTTTCTCGTTATAGAAGAAATTCTTTTTAGAATAGCTACAATTATCGTTAATCTGTGCCAATGCTTTTACTTTTGGCATTCTATCATCATCTTTTTTATTAGCATCTTTGAAGAACATGAACTTCTGATCTGTTGAATCAAAGTTTACAATACCACTTCCTTCTAATTTAAAGTCTACTAGAATACCACTTACTGGTGAATTACTCATAATTTATGTTTTAAGTTTATATTATTTTGACAAATATACAAAACATATTCTATTAAAATGTAGTTTTTTACTTTTATTATGAGATAATACAGTAATCGATTATTTTACATAGTCAGAATTTATAAATTTTCTTGTCTAAGCCTATCCCCAACCTCTTTAATTATCTGATCATCAGATAATTCTGGGTTTTTTTCTTTTAATGTTCTAAATAACTCATTTTCTTCCTTTTGTAGTTTCTCAATCTCTTTATTCATGGGTGCCATAAGTGTTTCTAGCTTATTTCCCTCTACCTCTACCTCTTTAATAACCTCCATTAGCTTAGATATTGACTTCTCTGGATCAGTTACCTTCTTACTCTTGATGTCTTTTTGTAGCTTATCTAGACTCTCTATATTCTTATCTAGAATAGATACTATTTCTTTTGATCTTTTGTGATATAGTTCTATATTAGATGAAACCTTTAAATACTCTTGTCTTATAGTTACTGCTGATTGTAATAAATTTTCTTGAATCATATTATATCTATTTTTTTAGTTCACTAATTCTTTTCTTACCCGCTTCTTTTACAGTCTTAGCAGTCTCGCCTTTTAAAGCTACACCAATTTCTTCTACTGTTTCTAACTTAGATATCGATTTAACCCTATCACTTGCACTAGGCTTTTTACTAGATTTAGCTTTAGGTTTAGATTCTTTCTTATCAGATTTAGATTCGCCATAGACTTTTATCTCAATTTCTCTCTTAATTCTATCTTTTACTAAGGATGGATTATGTAATAACTCTCTAGTGAATTCCTCAGCTAAAAAATCAATAATAGATACATTATATGAATCCTCCATCATCTCTATAAAATCTAGACGAGGTATTTTCCTATCTATCTCTAAATCAAAAGTAAACGGTACATTCTTCTTGACATTTTTAAACATTGCTATAATCGGATCTTCATCTATCCTCTGTGTTTGTTGTATAGGTTCTGCATTAGATTGTCTTGTTGTAGTTTCCCTAGTTTCGCTAGTTTGTTTAGTATCATAAGATATATCTTGTGATTTTCTAGCATTACTAGGATTTTCACTAGGGGTATCATCACCGTTTATGATTCTATTCATAGCTTCATTCTGCTTATTCACACTATCAGAAACATCAACCTCAGCACCATACTTTTTAGCTAATGCTGCTCTTTCTTCCTCTTCGCTAGATTGTATGATTGCACTCTCATTACTAGAAGGTTTAAAAGAGTCATCTCTATCAAAACTAACATTTTCATCAATCATATCATCTGTTTTTAGATTTTTGATGTCATTAAGCACACTAGAAAAGGCACTAGATGTATCTAAAAAAGAACTAGGATCTATTTGTTCCGAGTATTTAGATGTATCTAATAATACACTCTTATCAATCTTAGTCTTGTTTTCTAAAACTACAGTATCCCCAAAATTATCTAAAACTCTTATAGTTTCTCCTGTCTTATTGTTTCTAAAAGTTTTGTTAGCTAAAGTCATGTTATTTATTTTATTTTTTATTGTTTTAATAATTTTGTTTAAATATTCTATCAAAACACTTTTATTATTTATTATTATATACTTAAATATTAATTTGTTTAATAATACAACAAAAAAAAAGCACACATTGTATAATGTGTGCTTTCTTAATATTAACTATCTACTAGAGGTCGTCAAAAAAGTCATCTTCGTCAGTACTAACTGCTTCTTCTTTACCTTCCGTGAAGTTATTCTCGAAATCGAAGTCGCTTGATTCGGGCTTTTGTTCAGAAGCACTAGTTGAATTAGCACTATTAAAGCTATTAGACGACTTACCAAGTAATATATTCGTAATTTCTGAAATTTTCGAATGTTGTTCGTCAGTAAGTGGCTTAGGGCCGAAGTCTTCTACATTATGATCTCTATCTAATAAAAATCCTTTAATCTTTCCTTGTGCCTTTTGACTTACTTTGTTATTTTCATCTAAAGGTACATTCTTAAACTCTTTAGTTTCTTTAAAGTAGATTGGTAGAGATGTAGTTTGTTGCTTAAACATACTCATTTTGTAATCAGGGTAAGTTGCATCTCCTGTAGAGATTTCTTTTACGATTAATACAAAGTCCTTACCATCTGCTAGTTCAAACACATTACAAGGCTCACCAGAGATTTCTCCATTCTTTTCTGCCGAAATCTTGTCCTTAATTGTCTTACCATACTGCATAACCATAATCTTACCAACTAACTCTGGTTGTTGCTCATCTTCAAGTACTAATACATAAGAGTAGTACTTTCTAGAGTAGTTAAGAACGTTCGCCTTCTCAACAAGAACTGCATTCTTAGAGTTCTTCATCTGGTAAAAAAGATTTGTAAGTGGACATGGTTCTCCAAAGTTTTTAGGAGAGTCATAATAACCACCTAATTCTCTTGGTTCTTTAATTTCTACATAGTGTGAAATCTTTTCAAGTGCTACTTGTCCTAATTTACCTTCCTCTGTTAGGTTAGGTAAAAACCTAACAACTGAACGATATCCTCTTTTAGTGTCCTTAACCTTTGTCAAGTCAACACGATAAATTCCATCGTTGTTTGAGGTCTTTTTTTCCTCTAAGAAGTCCATTTTCGTGTCTAGACTTCCGTCAAATAATTGATCTAATTCTTCCATAATATTGCTTTTTATTTATTTTTATATTCAACTTAATTGTTGATATATGTTATATTAAAAAGGTCTGAAAAGTTTATATTTATTTTTATTTATTTTTCTTTATTTCCCAACACTTTATAATACTGAATCTTTATATAAGCAATATTACTGTTTGTTTATTTTTTAGTATTTATTTAACATATTCACCCTATCTATCTAAAGTTCACTGTGTCCAAATAATAGATAGTTCAACTAAAGGAACTTCTAAATATGGTTTATCAAGGTTTTTGAAAGATATTATCCCAGTTTCTGCTTCTTTATTATATACTCTAAGATATACCATTTCCTCATATTCCCAAAACACTAAACAACCTTCAAATAGCTTGGAATCTGGTCTTGTTGTTTTATCTGTTGTATCTAATTTCATTGTTTCTTAGTCTTTATAACATTCACTCTATCTAGCTGATACTTCTCTATGTCTAAAGAATGGTTATCTTTCATAGTTCTAAATATACTTATACACATCTCACCCATTAATACACAATCTGTAAGTGCATCATGGTATCCTTTCATATCTATATCTAGTGCTGGACCGATTTTGGACAAAGAAGATGATATAAGACCATTGTCTCTATCAGATGTTCCAATTTTATTTAGGAGTTCTTTATAATGGTTATCAGTTTCAGATAATTTTTGGAAAATAGGTATTAAATATAACCTAATAAGCATTTTAGTATCAAAAACTTCTTCAACTATTTTATGATTATACCTACCAGTTAACATATCAACATCAAACGGTGCGTTTTGTGCAACTAGTAGACTAGGAGTATTTTGTTTTATAAATTCAAAAAAACTATCTAGTACAATATTTTCATTTTTATACACATAATCACCATCATCATAATGATTAAACTCTAATATAGGCTTAACTATATCATAACGCCTAATTGTTTCAGCGGTTAATAATATTTTTTCATCAAATTCTGCCTTGTATAAGAATTTATTTTCTAAATAATCATATTTAACTAACTTAGCAGACACTTGAGTTAGTTGCTCTATTTTAGAACCTTTGAGTCCTGTGGTTTCAGTGTCCAGTAAAATCCAATTTATTTCAGATTTATTTTCTAACCAACTAAGCATTTCTGGTATTGACTTGTAATTCATTTTATTTATTTTAAGGTTATTCTTCTAGTTTAAACATAGTCTTTTCATCTGCCGAGTACATAACTTTTTTAGATGATAGAGTAGCATTGTAATTATCAACAACATACTTTTTACCCTTACCTTTCTTCACATAAGCTATTGTGATATGTGGATTATAATCAGGGAAGTCTGTAGTATGTGGCAATATAGATAATTTTTCATTAATATCTAACAATTCTTTAGTTTTTTTAACTTTGAATTTAACAACATCAAACTTATCATTCTCAAATAAATCAACTGACTCTAATTCTATATCAATAGAAGTATAACCTTCAAATGCCTTTTTCACGTCATCTATGCTAACTTCATCTTTATGAAGTCCAAATAGAAGTGTTAAGTGAGGCTCATCTTCCAAACCATCTTCACCTATATCCTCTTTGTCTATAAAGCTAGTTATTTCTTCCCAGTTCTTAACATTGAAGTATAACATAGCACATCCATATTCATATATTTTTTCTTCTTTGGTTTCGTTTTTCTCATTGATGAACAATGAATAGCTTGTAATTATCATATTTTTACTTATTTTTAATTTATATATATATTAAAATATTATATTTGTAAAAAAAAACAACTGCTATGGAAAAATTTTCAATGAAAGAACTTCTTAAAAATAAGTATGGAGAACCAGAAAAGAATAAAAAAACCGCTTCGTCTACTAAAAAGTCAACTAAGAAAAAAGTAAATGATGGTAGTAAGTATAAAACTAAAATAGTTAATGGTATTAAGTATATGGTTCTTAGGTAATTACTTAATCTTAATATCTAAGTAGCTTTCATCTTCATCTGCACCTAAATCTTGTTCCATATCAAGGTCGAATCCTTTATCAACAACATGGTGCATTACTGAGTCAAATTTACTTTTGTGTATATCTAGCTTATCTAACATCTTATCCAATACTCTTACTGTTACAGATTCACCATCACTTCTCATTTTTTCTAAACGAGGAAGTATTTCAGTTGCTATTTTTTCTGTCTCGGTGTGATCTGTATTACCTCTAGAATCTTTATCATACTCAAAGCTTTCGTTAAAAGGAGACATTAAGTGTTTTAAGTTCCATGATGGTATAAACTTTTTATTCTTTTTTTCAAAATCTTCATATGACTCTAATCCATTCTCAATAGGATTTCTAATATACACAATATTAGCACCTTCCTTACTCATATCTGATATTCTATTCCCTATATCTGTCTTAGAAGATAACTTCATAACTCTTTCCAGCTGGTCTACACTTTTTTGCCTAGGTAAAGATTCATTTATTACTTCTACTTCACTGAATTTGCTTAAATATTTCATAGTTTATTTTACTCATTTTAAGTTTATCACTTATGTTATATATTAAATTAAAAAAACACATAGTGTGATTATGTGTTTTTTTAAATAATGTTATTTCATATACTATTTTTCGACTCTATCATGAACCTTTATTGGTGAATCAGAAGGAAATCTTGTGTCAGAAGTATATATAAAATTACCACCAAACATTGAATGTTTACCTGAATCTAATATGCTCTTGGGTACTGCACTCAATACTTCTTTACCATAAATAGTTCTCTTAATAAGAACTAAGTAATCTTCACCCTCGCTTGTCTTAAATGGCGATTTCGAACCTTCGAATACAAGCATCAATCTATCTTTTTTACTACTTAAACCATTTGCACTTGTATCACCCATGCCACTAGGTCTGAACACACTAACCAACAAACCATTAAGTTCACCTTCTAAAGATTCTGTTATATCCTCATCATATATGTCCAATATATTTTGTTTAAGTATATCAAATTTTTCCTTATCATCCTCTTTTATTGATTTGATTATATCACTAATTATTCTTGCCTCGGTGTGATAGTTGACATCTACTGCTGAATCTTTTAACTTTCCTAAGTCCTCTATAGAACTATCAAAGCTAATTTTTAGGAACATATCAACCATGCCATCATAATCATAATCACTTGAATATTGATCACCCAATTTATACACTTTGCTTTCATTTATGAAGCTTGTAAAAGTCTTTTTTATATTTGCCATCTATATTTTTTTTACTTTTATATATTAAATAAAAAAACCCATAATATAATTATGGGTTTTCATTAAAATAAAATATAAATCTCTAGAAATCTTCATCAAGGTCATCATAATCAATAGCTTTATCAGATACTTTTTGATATTCACCCACTCTTTTTTCGAAAAAGTTGGTTTTGTTTTGTAAAGAAAGCATATCCATAAAATCAAATGGATTTTCAGAATTATAAACTTTTTCACAACCTAGTTCTAATAACCAGAAGTCTGCAACGAACTCTATATACTGCTTCATAAGGTCTGCGTTCATACCAATAAGTGCAACTGGTAAAGATTCTGATACGAATTCTTTCTCAATTTCAACAGCATCACATAATATAGCCTTAATTCTTTCTTTTGGAACTTGGTCTATAACATGATCGTTATGTATCATAGTTGCAAATTGACAATGTAAACCTTCATCTCTTGATATAAGTTCATTTGAAAATGTAAGACCTGGCATTAAACCTCTTTTCTTCAACCAGAAGATAGAACAAAATGATCCAGAGAAAAATATACCCTCAACTGCTGCAAAAGCAATTAAACGCTCAGCAAATGAATCTGATTCAATCCATTGTAAAGCCCAATCTGCTTTCTTTTTCACAGAAGGTACAGTCTCTAGTGCATTAAACAAACGCTCTTTCTCCTCATTATCTTTGATGTAAGTATCAATTAATAGAGAGTAAGTCTCCGAGTGAATATTTTCTACCATGATTTGGAAGCCATAAAAGAATTTAGCCTCTGCATACTGAACTTCAGTTAAGAAATTTTCAGCTAAATTCTCGTTAACTATCCCGTCACTTGCCGCAAAGAAAGCCAAGACATTCTTAACATAAAATCTTTCATCATCATTTAACTTATTTTCCCAATCGTCCATATCTTGTGATAGGTCAATTTCTTCGGCAGTCCAAAATGAATGTTCTGCTGTTTTATACATTTGCCAAATATCGTTATGTTGTAATGGAAATATTACAAATCTATTTGGATTTTCCTTTAAAATTGGTTCTTCTTGTTTGCTCATATAATTAAATTTTGTTTACTATATATATCATTATAACTCTACTATGTTTAGTTATTTCTAGATATTTTTTGATATCTTTTGATATGTTTAACTTATATTAATATAAGACTTGTTTATCTATATATTTTTTCAAACTTTATCTGTCCACAATCAAATATTTTATAAGAACCAAGGTTATCTTCCATTATTTTGGATTCTGATAAATTTTTATCATAACCCATCTTAATAAGCTTTTTCTTAGTCCACTTTTGTTTATTTGATCTATTTTTATTAACTATATATGAATAATTGGGATATGTGATATTTTTAATATAAAATCCTAGATTAGTATACAAATTACCAGTTGACCATGATTTATCTGCAAATGATATGACACGAGTTGGTTTATATGTTTTATTAAAATATGATATTAATTTACTAGCACCTCCTATAACACTAGTATTTATTTTATTACAAAACCTTGACAAATTCCATTCAGAGTCTAACATCTTCTTACGTCCTTCAAAATGGTCAAATGTCATCAAGGACACCAATTCATCATTGTAATATAGTCCTATTTTTAAAGATGCAGATACATATCCCTGTATATGGTTATTATTTAAGAAGTTTCTATATTCACTAACATCATCTATTTCTTTTATAACACATTTTCTACCATATATTTTATTATCCGTTAATCCAATCCAATTTTTTATCTGACTTTCTAAGATATCCCTTCTATCTGACCAATCATCTTCCCAAATATGTATAATTCTTATATCCCTTTTGTTAAAATGCTTGGTTTTGTCTAGGTGATAGTTTTTATCTTTGAATAATTCGCTATGCCAGTATAATCCATTAAACTCAAATCCAATTTTTAATTCAGGTAAATATATGTCTATTTCTAGACCATCTCTATAGGATTGTATAATTTGTCCATTATATATGCTCTTTATAAAGTTATACAATTCTAATTCCTTAAACGAAGTACTCATAACTGGGAAACATATAGTACATTGCTTATTATTTAGTCTATTCCTAGAATGGTATAAACTAGAATTGGTAATAAATGTGTGGTTTTCTTTGTTATCACAATACATCTCATGTTTTCCCAAACCTAAGTAATTCATATAATTCGTACTAGTATTTAAGTTAGTTCTAATATCACAACCTCTATATTTCTCAAACATTAATTCTTTATACATTTTAGTTTTTGTATAATTATCAACACCCCATCTATTTATATTGTCTTTTTTAAGTTTATCAATCACTTTTCCCAACTTCATATGATGTGTGACACCATATTTTACCATATTTTGCTTCTTTATTATATTTTTAATTTCCTCTGACTCAAAAGGATTATCAACACCAAAGTTATGTTTAGTTGTTATTTTTTTCTTTGCCTTTATTTCATCTATTTGCGATACGTTATCAACTCCATATCTTTCATTATTTGTCTTTTTCGCTTTTTCATTTGCTTTATCGTAATCTATCATAGATTTACTTTTTTTGATTTTATCTCTGACCACTTCACTTTTAGATGGATTATCAACACCCCATTTATCTATGCTATTTTTTTTAAAAGATAATATTTTAGTACTAATTAAGGCTAAATTATTATTAGAACATTTATAAGAACAAAATTCCCTATATCCCCTTTTTATTGATAAAAATTTTACATTACCATCACATGATTTACACTTAGCTTTTTCATTTTCTATTAAGTATACCTTTTCTGTAAATGATATTCCAATTAAATTATTTGTAAGTTCATAAAAATTGGGCAAATTCTTTCTAACCCAAGACTCTTTTACTGAGTGTTGACTTACCTTTTCTATAAA
>Ga0307933_1001440_pt1 | contig 18546 bp, 14 predicted proteins | sample OrgLakmetageno88_FD_201811 | JGI IMG/M metagenome (GOLD analysis project Ga0307933, IMG submission 201811) | Saline water microbial communities from Organic Lake, Antarctica - #88 | ecosystem: Environmental > Aquatic > Non-marine Saline and Alkaline > Saline | place: Antarctica: Organic Lake...
GTATTTATTTTGGACACCGATTTTAACATTAAAAAAAACATTCTGAATGTGAAATGCAAATTCTTATTTTATAAAAAAATTGATATCTATAAGTTGAAAAGTATATCAAAAGCAAAGAAATTAGTGTCCATCACTGCTCTTTCATTCGACAGGATAGAAATTAAATTTTGTAATTTTTATGAAATAGCATTGTCACCAAAAAACAAAATTTATTTTGCAGGGGGCTTGCTTTCGATTAATAAATCAATTGAAAGTAAGCTAGCTGAAAGTCAAATTGACAACAAATTTTGATTTAAATATCCAATTAATTTGTACGTTATGAAAAAAATAGTATTAACTTTTTTTATAATTGCAGGCTTCATTTCCTGTAATAATGTTGATGATAGTATCGAAATAATTGAGAATAATTATCTCATTTTTGGCCATTTTTATGGTGAGTGTGTGGGAGAGGGCTGCATAGAAACCTATAAGCTGACTAATGAGAAATTATTTGAAGATATCACAGATGATTACTCAGGCCAAAATCTGGAATTTGTAGAATTAGAAAACGACTTGTTTTTGGAAGTAAATGACTTAGTAGATTTTTTTCCAAATCAACTACTAGATGAAACTGAAACAATTATTGGATGTCCTGATTGTGCAGATGGAGGTGGCTTGTTTATTCAATATTTAGATAATGAAGATATTATGGTTTGGAGGATTGACCAAAATAAAAATAATGTTCCTACATATTTGCATGATTTTATGGATAAAGTCAATGAAAAAATTCAAATCATAAACAATTAAATACAGATTACTTTATTTTAAACTAATAAGGATCTACATTCACCACAACACGAATGCTTCGAAATTGGCCTACCGCTTCAAAACTGTTTAATGCTTTTTGAACTACTTTTTTAGATTTGATAATAGATTGTCCGGGAGCTATTTTCAACTGAATGTTCTTATGATACTTGTTTTTGATTCTTGCAACTGGAGGAAATTCTGGTCCAAAAACCTGCTTCCCAAAACTTTGTTTTAGATAACTGGCTAACCAGTCTGAAGCTTCATTTATACGATTATAATCCCTACCTTTTAAGGTGAATTTAATCAACCTAAAAAAAGGTGGATATTCGTAACTTTTACGCTCGTACATCTGTTCTTTAAACATGGTTTTATAATCATTGGTAGTCACCTGTTGTAAAATTTGATGATTTGGATTGTAAGTTTGAATCAACACCAAGCCTTGTTCTTCTGTTCTACCTGCTCTTCCTGCTACCTGCACCAACAGTTGAAAACAGCGTTCATAAGCTCTAAAATCTGGAAAATTGAGTAAGCTATCCGCATTCATTACTCCAACTAGATTCACATTTCTAAAATCTAAACCCTTGGTTAGCATTTGGGTACCAATAAGAACATCTACTTCATGATTTTCAAAAGAAGAGATAATCCTATCGTATGCGTGTTTCCTTCTGGTGGTATCATGGTCCATACGTTGTATCCGCCATTCTGGATACAATTCATGTAGCTCTGTTTCCACTTGTTCCGTTCCAAATCCTTTGGTAGTTACATCCGGACTGCTACAAGCCAGACATTTGGTTTGCATAGCCATGCTATACCCGCAATAGTGGCAACGCAAGGAATTATTGTGTTTATGGTAGGTCAAGCTCACATCACAACTTGGACATTGTGGAGAATGTCCGCAGGTATTGCATTCCAATATTGGCGAAAATCCTCTTCGGTTTTGAAACAGAATAGCCTGTTTGCCATTATTCATACATGCTTCTAAGGCTAATAAAAGAGGTTTCGAAAAATGTCCTTTTACCTGTTTTTTTCGTGAAAGTTCTTTAAAATCAATCAGTTCAATTCTGGGGGGTTGCACATTCCCGAAGCGTTCATTTATCCTAACATAACCATATTTAAGTCGTTTTACATTATCAAGGCTTTCCAGACTTGGAGTAGCACTCCCCAAAAGCGTTTTTGCTTTAAAAAATGAAGCCAAGACAATTGCAGCATCTCTAGCATGATATCGAGGTGCTGGGTCATATTGCTTAAAACTACTTTCGTGAGCTTCGTCTACAATGATTAATCCTAGATTAGAAAAAGGTAAAAACAAAGAGGAACGCGCCCCGATTACAATTTTTCCTTTGTCTTGGTGAAGCACATGTCGATACACTTCAACCCGTTCATTTTGTGAATACTTGCTGTGAAAAACCAAAACTTCTTCCCCGAAAAAGGCTTGTAATCTTTTAATTAACTGTGTAGTAAGGGCAATTTCTGGAAGTAAAAACAAGACTTGCTTTCCTTGTTGAAGCACTTTTTCAATCAACTGAATATAAATTTCGGTTTTACCAGAAGAAGTTACACCGTGCAACAAGCAAACTTCCTTGGTAAGGAAAACTTCTTCAATAGCATGTTTTGCTTTTTTCTGAGCTTCAGAAAGTTGAAAAGCGGCTCTTGTTTTGGCAATAGAAAAATCAATACGGTCTTGTTTGACTTGGTATTCTTCAAAAACTTCTTTCTTTACTAAAGCTTTTACAACAGAAGCAGAAGCATTTGCTTTTTCGCTTAAGTCTTTTGTGGTGATTGGCTTTTTGGTTTTAGCTGAATAACTAAAATACTTCAACAAGGCTTCTTTCTGTTTTGGAGAAGAACTTAATTTTTCTAACAATCTAGGAAGTTCATCTTTAGTTGAATTTGCTTCAGTCAACCGAATGTATTTTTTTAATTTTGGCGTGTATTTGGTGTTCAATTCCTGATTTACCAATAAAATCCCCTTATCAGCCATTCGTTTGATGACTGGTAAAACGGTCTTTTTATCTAAGATTTGCATGATTTCATGAATCTTCAGAGCATTTTGTTTCTGTAAAGCTTCGTAAATCAAAAATTCCTCATCATCTAATTCTTCTGCTTTCATTTCAGTAGCAGAATCCCATTCAATTATGGTTTCACTTTCTAAAAGCAGGGCGTTGGGTAAAGCAGTTTTCATGACTTCTCCCAAGCTGCACATGTAGTAATCTGCAATCCATTTCCAAAATTGAAGTTGATTTTTAGTCACCAGAGGCACTTCATCTAAAATTTGTTCAATGGGTTTTGTCTCGTAATGCAGTGGTTTTTGCTCATGCAGTTGAACTGCTAATCCAGTATACACCTTAGTTTTTCCAAACGGAACAGCCAAACGCATCCCCATTTTAATTTCATGTGCTTCACTTTCACTTACTTCGTAGGTAAACAATTGCTTGAGCGGAAGGGGTAAAATAACATCTACGTAAGTGGGCATAAATTGAATTTGAAACGATAAAGATAAAATTTACTTTGCTCAAGTTTAAGCTAAAAGTTTATTTTAATTGAATTTGTTCTCGTTCCTTTTTTGGCAGTTTGTTTACCACCAATTCAAAACTATGGTCAATTAATTCTTGGATAAAGTTTAAGCTGAGACTTGGACCATTTACAACTACCGTATTCCATAATTTTTTGTGCATGTGATAGCCAGGAAAAACTTCATCAGGATATTTTTCCCTTAACTCGATGGCTCTTTCTGGGTCACATTTCAAATTGATACTATGGTCACCGGCTTCCCACTTTTTTAAGGAAGTTAGGGCATACATTTTACCAGCTACTTTAAAAACTAGCGTTTCCTCATCAAAAGGAAATTCTTCTGTTGTTTTTGGTTTGCTTAAGCAGTAGTTTCTAAATTCATCTATTTCCATGAGTTATAAATTGGGATATGGAACAAAATCTTCTTCTCCCGGAACTTTATCAAATTCTTGATTCTTCCATTTTTCTATGGCTTCTTCAATCATGTGTTTTTCGCTTGCCACAAAATTCCAATGGATAATTCTTGGTTCTGGAAAAACTTCACCACCAAAGATATAAACTGTTGTGTTTGCTTCCATAGCAAATTGGCAGAGCTTAGCATTTTTGCTGACCAATATTCGTTTCGGTTCAAATGATTTTTCTTGGTGAGTTACTTTTCCTTCTAAGATGTACAATGCACTTTCGCCATATAAGTTTTCACCGATATCAATTTGGGTTTTGCTTTTCGATTTTAATTCAATAAAATACAATTTGCTATGAACAGGAACAGGAGATTTTTTTTGAAATGCTTCACCAGCAATTAATCTATACTGCACACCTTCAACTTCCCAATTTGGGATGTCTTCCTTTTGAACGTGGGTAAAGGTAGGAGATGATTTTTCAAGCTCTTTAGGCAGTGCTACCCAAATCTGTAAACCATGTAATTTCTTTTTCTTGTGCTGAATTTCTGGCGGTGTTCGTTCTGAATGAACTATTCCCTTTCCTGCAGTCATCCAATTAACTGCGCCAGGTTCAATTTTGATTTTGGTACCTAAACTGTCTTGGTGTAAAATGCTGCCTTCAAACAAAAAAGTTAGTGTAGAAAGTCCGATATGTGGATGCGTAGGAACATTCAAATTTTGATGTTCATTCATTTCGGCTGGTCCCATATGGTCTATAAAAGCAAATGGACCAACCATTCGTTTTTGACGAAAAGGCAATAACCTACCTACCATAAAGTCTCCTATATCGGCTGCTCTTTCTTCAATAATTAAATCTATGTTCGACATTTATTTTAATGTTATGGTTGGTTTTTTATATTGAATTTCATTTACACATCAAAATTCATAGCTGTTTCAATCAAAGCTAAATGCGAATAAGCTTGAGGGAAGTTTCCGATTAAACGCTTTGTTTTGAAATCGATATCTTCACTAAATAAACCTAAATGATTGGAGTATGACAATAGCTTATCAAATTGTTTTTTGGCTTCCTCTTCTTCTCCAATTTTGAATAAAGAGTTGATGTACCAAAAAGTACAAATGGTAAAAGAAGAACTAGGCAAACCAAAATCGTCTACATTTTTGTAGCGGTAGAGCAAACCATCATTCATCAATTCTTTACCTATGGCTTTTACGGTGCTTACAAATTTAGGATGCTTAGGGTCTATGAATTGATAGGATTGCATCAATAAAACAGAAGCATCCAAATCTTTAGAACCATAAGATTGGGTAAAGGCTTGTTTTTCCTCATTCCATGCGTTTAAATGAATGTCTTCCCGGATTTCACTTTCAAGTGATTTCCATCGTGCTAATTTGGAATTTTTACCAAGAATTTGAGCTACTTTTATGGCTCTATCAATCGCTACCCAACACAGAACTTTAGAGAAGGTGAAGTGCCTGTCTTCGGTCCTGAATTCCCAGATTCCTTTGTCTGGTTCTTGCCAGTGTTTGCGCACTACCCAAGCAATTCCTTTGGTGATGTTCCAGAGTTCTTCAACATTTTCTATCTCTTGTTTCAAGTTTAAAAATTGTTGATAAATTACATCCATCAAAATTCCATAAATGTCGTTTTGCTTTTGCGCGTAAGCTGCATTTCCAATTCGAACTGGTTTTGAATTTTTGTAACCACTTAAGTGATCTAGTATAATTTCGGTAAGTTTCTTTTCTTTGTTAATGCCGTACATGATTTGAAGCTTTTCATCTTTATCTGGCACTAAATCGATTATGAATTTCAAGTAATTTTTAGCCATGCGTTTATGACCAAGTTGAGATACTACTTTAATTACCATAGAAGCATCGCGAATCCAACAAAAACGATAATCCCAATTTCTTACCTCACCAATTGTTTCAGGTAAAGAAGTAGTTGCAGCAGCTAAAACCGCACCTGATTTTTCATAGCTAAGTAACTTCAAAGTCATGACGCTACGTAAAATTTCTTTGTTGTAGTTTTTGAACTTTGGCGTTTTAATAGTCCAATTTAACCAATATAATTTGGTTTTTTCCAATTCCAACAACATAAATTCTTGCGAGTGGGTACCTATTTTTTCATTGTAACTCAACAAAAAGAAAGAGTCTGATACCAAATCAATAGGTTCTCCTTTTACAACTGCTTCTTTGTTCAGGTTAGTGTAAAGGTATATGGAATCGAATTTTTCTTCTTCTGTTAAGCTAGCAACAAAATCATTTTTTATAAAGGTCTTCGTTTCGCCTGCGGCATACTCTAATTTTGGATTGTAAATTACTTTTATTTTGGGTGTTCCTTTTATTACTTTTAAGTACCTTACAATTTCTGGAGGGGCATGGTATTCGTTATTTTGTTTGTGGTAACGAGGCAGGAAATCATGTACTTCAAATGCATCGGTAGGACTTGTAAATGTAGTCTTTAGGATACAAGTGTCTTTTACATACTCCTGAGAAATTTCATAATTAGATGCTACTTCAAAACCAAATTCACCACCTATTTTTTCATCTAAAATTTTAGCAAAAATAGAAGCTGAATCAAACTCCGGTAAACAGCACCATTCAATAAAACCCGTTTCAGAAACCAAAGCAGCAGTTCTGCAATTTCCAATAATTCCGTAATTAAGATTATTCATGTAATTCTTTTTTTCGATAATAAAATTATACATTTGGCTAAAGTATAGAAAATAATACACAATAATTTCATTTTTATTATGAATAAAACAATAATTGTTTCAAACAGGTTACCCTTACAAGTTCAAGTAGATGAAGAAGGAAAAGTACATGCAAAGCCGAGTGTAGGTGGTCTTGCAACAGGTATGAAATCTGTTCATCGGGATAGTAACGGCATTTGGATAGGATGGTCTGGTGTGAAAGATGAAGATTTAACTCCAGAAATTGAAAAGAAAGTAAAACAAGCTGTTGAAAGTGAACAATGTGTTGCTGTTAACTTAAATGAAAAAGATTTAGATAATTATTATTTTGGATTTAGTAACCGAACTTTATGGCCTTTATTTCATTATTTTTTAGAGTACACTGAATTTGACGATGAATATTGGGAAAGCTATGTTGAAGTAAATAGAAAATTTGCTGAAGTGGTGATAGCTCAGGCAGAGGAAGGCGATACTATTTGGATACATGATTATCAATTGTTGTTATTACCGGCACTTGTAAAAGAGAAAATACCAAATATTTCCATCGGATTCTTCTTACACATTCCCTTTCCTTCCTATGAGATATTTAGAACCTTTCCAGCAAGAAAAGAAATTTTGGAAGGTATGTTAGGAGCAGATTTACTCGGTTTCCATACTTATGATTATGAGCGCCACTTCTTAAGTTCAGTAAAAAGAATTTTAAGTTTGGAAGTTAACTTTAATGAAATTACGTATGGAAATAGAATCATTAAAGTAGATTCTTTTCCAATGGGAATAGACTACAACAAATTTAAAAATGCAGCTATTGAACATGATAAACAAACCGAAGATGAAAAATCTGAAATTCAAAAAAGATTAGATCAACATTTACAAAAAGACAAAGGTGTAAAAATGATTCTTTCTATAGATCGAATGGATTATACCAAAGGAATTCCGAATAGAATCCGTGCATTTGAATATTTCTTGAAGAAATATCCGCAGTTCAAAGAAAAAATAAGACTCATCATGTTGGCCGTACCCTCCCGATCTGAAGTTCCACAATATCAATTGTTGAAAAAAGAAACAGATGAATTGGTAGGTAGAGTAAATGGTGAATTTTCAACTGTAAGTTGGACGCCTATTTGGTATTTTTATAGGACGATGCCCTTCCATAATTTAATAGATTTATACACCTCTTCAGATGTTGCGCTTATCACACCCGTTCGGGATGGAATGAATTTGGTAGCCAAAGAATATATTGCTACCCGAACTAAAAAAGATGGTGTTTTGGTCTTAAGTGAAATGACGGGTGCTTCCAAAGAATTGGAAGACGCGTTGTTGATTAATCCTTATAATTTTGGTGAAATTGCAGATACCATAAAAGAAGCGATAGAAATGCCAAAAGGGGAACAACAACGCAGAATGAAAGGTTTGCAGAAAAGAGTTTCTAGATACAGCGTAGAAAAATGGGCGGAAGAGTTCATGCATTCGTTGAGTAATGTAAAACAGCATTTAGCCAATGTAATTGATGCACAATTGGTTACATCAGAAAAGATAAGTGAGTTTAAGGAAATTATACAAAGTAAAGAAAGCAAAGTTTTATTTTTAGACTATGACGGTACTTTAGTCGGATTTCAGAAAAATCCACAAGATGCGAAGCCAGATAAAGAGTTAAAAACCATTATTTTAAAACTCTTAAAACAACCTAATTTAGATATTGTAGTAATTAGTGGTAGAGACAAAAAAACACTGAATAAATGGATGGGAGATCTTCCTGTGAGTTTGGTTTCAGACCATGGTGTTTCCTACAGACCTAAAGGAGGAGATTGGGAATACTTGGAAAATTTGAAAACTGATTGGAAAGAAAATGTAATTCCAGTTATTGAAAAATTTGTAGACAATACCCCTGGAACTATTCTAGAGGAAAAGAAATTTTCAGTAGCATGGCATTATAGAAAAGCAGATCCAGAGTTGGCTCAACTTCGATTAGTTGAAATTAAGACGGTGTTGACTAGCTTTATTTCAAATACAGATTTAACCCTGTTAGAAGGAAATAAAGTCATCGAGCTGAAAAGCAGCAAAGTAAGCAAAGGAAGAGCGAGTTCTTTAATTTATAATGAAAAGAAATACGACCATGTTTTTGCATTAGGAGATGATTGGACAGATGAATTTATGTTTGAAGATTTACCAGAAAAAACCAATAGTATAAAAGTAGGTTTAATTAAAACGAAGGCAAAATACTACGTTAATTCGCCAAAAGAAGTAAGAGCTCTTCTTAAAGAATTGGGGGAATAAGTATTTGATCAAATCTTTTCAACCTGTAAATCATATAAATAATTAGTCTATTTTTACCCTCTTGTTGGAAGTGAAAATAAATTTCAGGAGATTAAGGAAATCAATAATTTAAAACGAATGAAGGCATGAAAAATATAAGTATATTATTAATTGCACTATTTTCATTAAATAGTTTTTCTCAAGTAGGCATAGGTACTAAACATCCACAAGGTAAACTACATGTAGATGGTCAACAGGACAATCCAACATCAACACAGCCCAATTTAGAACAACAAAAAAATGATGTAATTATTACTGAAGATGGAAAAGTAGGAATTGGGACTACGAATCCATCTGCTCAACTTGAGGTAAAAGGATATATTAAAGTAGGTACTCAAGAAGATGAGGTCGCTACTATACCGAGTGTAGGGATGATTCGTTTTAACACCACTACATCAACTTTTGAAGGTTATGTTGCAGATGCTGGCTCGGGAAGTCCAGGATGGGTAGCATTACATTAAGGAGTTTTTTGTTTGATTTAGTGAAAAGGATTCCAATGTGAACCATCATATCCTTCTACTTTACCAGTAATGCTGTTATACCGAATCATTCCTTGCTCATGAACAAAATCACCAAAGACTTTTTGATTGTTTTGGTAATAGGGCTGAATCAAATTTGCAATACTTGTATTGTAAAATCGTTGAGGGACTGTATAAAAATAAGTAGCTACAAAACGTTCATTAGAAACATACAACTCTAATGATTTTTTAAAACATATACCTTCAACCTGACCAACTGCTAAAACTGAACCCATACTTAAAAAACGCATTGTTCCTGTTTGTAGATAGGAATAGGTTCTATCAAAACCATAATTTAAGAAAATTCCTGTGTTGAATGGTATATCTACCTCATAACCAAGTAGAACCAATAAATCATCCGCTCCAAAATCGGCTCCTGTTATTTTGTAAGTACCAACATCATAAGTTTCCTTTTTTTTAGCAGTGTAAGTTCCCTGATTAGTTGGTAAAACGTAGTGAGCAGTAGTATTGCCTATCCAATTTTTGGTAAACAAGTGTAATTGTCCTCGATTGTAAGCTAAGGCTTCACAATCGAATGCGGTATTGTTTCCTCCTGTATTACTAAAATCAACCTGATCTTCGTAAGCAAAATTAATGATTTCAATTTCGGTTAACGGAATTGTGATTAGCGAAGAACTGGCAATTAATGACTTACTGAATTTATAAATTTTTAAATCGGTTCTATTTCCGTTTGCGTTGTTTCCAAAATCTCCAACGTAAAAATGAGTTTCATCTTGAGTTAGGTCTTCCCAATCTACATTGGTAATCCCTTGAAGAGTGATGGTTTTGGTAATCACTCCAGTTGCTGGATCAAATTCATAAATATTTGTTGGTCCACCACTATCTTGATGGCCGTATAATTTTTCGTTCCAAAAAATCATTCCACTAATTTCATTTAAATCTGCGGGAAGATTTGCAACTTGAGTGAGCGGTATATTTGATGCAGCATAGGTACAACTGCCATCATTTTGAGTAGCAAGCGCATCATAATTGTCAGCCAAAGGGTCGTTGCAACCCAACTGAGCAATTCCAAAATTAGAAATCATTAAGAATAAGCTTAAAAAACCTAGTTTGTTCATCATTATTCAGTATCATAAAAAAGCTTCTGCAATTTAGATGTTTTCTTTCATCTAAGTTTTAAAAAAAAGTACTGTTTTTAATTACAGACCTAAAAGATTAGTTGATTGATAAATTTGGATAATATTTTAATACTTTCGTAATTCAATTTAAAAAATAAAACATGCGATTTCACACCAGAAAATGGATAAAACCAGAAGACTTAAATCCAAACGAAACACTATTCGGGGGAAAGCTTTTGGCTTGGATTGATGAGGAAGCAGCACTTTACGTAACTATTCAATTGGAAAATAAGCGTGTGGTTACCAAATATATGAACGAAATAAACTTTGTGAGTTCAGCTGTTCAAGGTGATATTATTGAAATAGGAATAGACGTAGTTAAATTTGGTAAATCATCTGTTACTTTATCTTGTGAAGTAAGAAATAAAATGACAAGAAAAACCATTATCAAAATAGATGAAATTGTCATGGTCAATTTAGATGAAAATGGCAAGCCAAAACCACACGGTAAAACAAAAATTGAATTTGTAAAAGATAGACTGAATGATTAGTATCTGTATATTGGAAAATCCCTCTTTTTTAGGTGAAGAAACGAAGTTTTAGTCAAAATGCAACAAACCGATTTGAATCAGCCAAAGGTCGTTGAGCGAAAAAATTAGTGCATTTGTGGCATATTTTTTTATTGTGTACTGCTAAACTTTTCAATTTAAGTAATCTTTGGCTGGTTTTAGCTGAAAATAAATCAGTTTGAATCTAAACTACAAGACCATTTACTTCAAATATTTTTTATCTGCATAAAAAGGTCCGAATGGAATAATAGAACAGATTACAAATATGCCAAAGACTTTAAATTTCCAATTCAAGGTTTCATATAGGTAATAAGCACCAATTAAATAAAGTACAAACAAGATACCATGGGCCATTCCTACCACACGAACATATTCAGGTAAATCTAGTGCATATTTTAGGGGCATAGCCACAAAAAGTAAAAGCAGAAATGAAATCGCTTCTAAGTAACTTATCCATTTAAATGCTCTTATAAATGTTGAATTTTTCATTTTTAATTGCAAATTTAAAGTAAGTAGATTTTTCATGCTGCTTTTCATGTAAAATTTAGTCATTATTTGTAATATTGTATGTTTTTCAAATAAGATATAATAGGAATAACAACAATCAACATGAAGATATTAGTAACAGGTGGTTTGGGATTTATAGGTTCTCACACTGTAGTAGCATTGCAAGAAAAAGGCTACGATGTGTATGTCATAGACAATCTTTCCAATTCAAGTATTGAAGTTTTAGAAGGAATTGCCAAGATTACTGGAATATCTCCGCATTTTACAGAACTTGATTTAAGAAACAAAACGGATGTTCAGAATTATTTTGCTGCACATCAAGATATAGACGGGATTATTCATTTTGCAGCTTCAAAAGCAGTAGGGGAGAGTGTTCAGAATCCTTTGCTGTATTACGAAAATAATTTAAACACCCTAACTTACCTATTGCAAGAACTTCAAAATTTACCCAAAGCAAATTTCATATTCAGTTCATCTTGTACCGTTTATGGTCAAGCAGATGAATTGCCAATTACTGAAAATGCACCAGTAAAACCTGCTGAATCTCCTTACGGAAACACCAAACAAATCGGTGAAGAAATTATAAGAGATGCAAGTCTTATTAATAAAAATCTAAATGCAATTGCATTACGCTATTTCAATCCCATTGGAGCGCATCCTACTGCTGAAATTGGAGAATTACCCATTGGTGTGCCACAAAATTTAATTCCATATATTACCCAAACTGCAGCAGGATTACGAAAAGAATTATCTGTTTTTGGAAATGATTATCCAACTGAAGATGGTACTTGCATCAGGGATTACATCCATGTGATAGATATAGCTGAAGCTCATGTTGTTGCAGTAGAACGTTTGTTGAAGAAGAATAACAAAAAGAACTACGAAGTTTTTAACTTAGGAACAGGTAAAGGAAATTCGGTTTTAGAAGTGATAGAAACTTTTGAAGCAGTCACCAAACAAAAACTGAATTACCGTTTTGCTGAAAGACGAGCTGGTGATATTGTGGCTGCTTTTGCTGACACCCACTTGGCAAATACAGATTTGGGTTGGACAGCAAAACTTACTTTAGCTGATGCATTAGCAGATACTTGGAAGTGGCAAAAAAAATTAAAAAAATAAATAAGTAAATAAAATAAAGCTAAATTATGGCAGACGATAAAAAAATAATTTTTTCAATGACGGGAGTAACCAAGACATACCCAAGTGCTCCAAAACCCGTTTTAAATAACATTTACCTCAGTTTCTTTTATGGAGCAAAAATTGGAATTTTGGGTTTAAACGGTTCAGGAAAATCTACGCTATTAAAAATTATTGCTGGTGTAGAAAAAAACTTTCGGGGAGATGTAGTTTTTTCGCAAGATTATTCTGTTGGTTATTTAGAGCAAGAACCTGAATTAGACGATGACAAAACCGTACTCGAAATTGTAAAAGAGGGGGTTGCAGATGTGGTTGCTATTTTAGATGAATACAATAAAATAAATGATGATTTTGGCTTGCCAGAAGTCTATGAAAATCCAGACAAAATGCAAAAGTTGATGGATAGACAAGCTGCTTTGCAAGATAAAATTGATGCTTCAAATGCTTGGGAGTTAGATAATAAGCTGGAAGTTGCCATGGATGCTTTGCGTACTCCGCCATCAGATCAAAAAATCAAAAATTTATCTGGAGGAGAGCGTAGGAGAGTGGCTTTATGTAGGCTTTTGCTACAAGAACCTGATGTTTTGCTTTTAGACGAGCCAACAAACCACTTGGACGCAGAATCTGTACATTGGCTAGAGCACCATTTGCAACAATACAAAGGAACGGTAATAGCGGTAACTCACGACCGTTACTTCTTAGACAATGTAGCGGGATGGATATTGGAATTAGATAGAGGAGAAGGCATACCGTGGAAAGGAAACTATTCTTCTTGGTTAGAACAAAAATCCCAACGATTAAACCAAGAGCAAAAACAAGCAAGCAAACGTCAAAAAACCTTAGAACGGGAATTGGAATGGGTTAGAATGGCTCCAAAAGGAAGACAATCTAAACAAAAAGCTCGTTTAAAAAATTACGATAAGTTGATGAGCCAAGATCAACAAGAATTAGATGATAAGTTGGAAATATACATTCCTAACGGTCCACGATTGGGAACCAATGTAATTGAGGCTAAAAATGTCAGCAAGGCTTTTGGAGAAAAACTTTTATATGAAGATTTAAATTTCAATTTGCCGCAGGCAGGAATTGTTGGTGTGATAGGACCAAATGGAGCTGGGAAAACCACGATTTTTAAAATGATTATGGGTGAGGAAGAACCCAATCAAGGAGAGTTTCTTGTAGGAGAAACAGCAAAAATAGCCTATGTAGACCAAGCACATTCCAATATTGATTTACAAAAATCCATTTGGGAGAACTTTTCCGGCGGTCAAGATTTGGTCATGATGGGAGGAAGGAAAGTAAATTCAAGAGCCTATCTAAGTAGATTTAATTTCAGTGGAAGCGAACAAAACAAAAAAGTAGAAATGCTTTCTGGAGGAGAGCGAAATAGGTTGCATTTGGCAATGACATTGAAAGAAGAAGGTAACGTGTTGCTTTTAGATGAACCCACAAACGATTTGGATGTAAACACCTTAAGAGCCTTAGAAGAAGGGCTTGAAAATTTTGCTGGTTGTGCAGTAGTCATCTCTCACGACCGTTGGTTTTTAGACCGAATTTGCACTCATATTCTAGCTTTTGAAGGCGACTCACAAGTGTATTTCTTTGAAGGAAGTTTCAGTGATTACGAAGAAAATAAGAAAGCAAGATTAGGAGGTGATTTAATGCCAAAACGAATTAAATACAAAAAATTGACTCGTTAGGTTTTAGTTTTTAAGGAGGTACATTGGTTCTTTTGATTATTGATAGCGTATTTCATTATTCTGTAGAATTGGTTTGAAATAGGTTACGTTTGCAATTGTTGATAGCTGCTATGCGATGTTTGCAACTTCGCATAAACTTTCAAAAAATTTGCTATGTGAATCTTGTAACTTCGCAAATAACATAAAACGACTCGGGTTAGTGAGGGGAAATTTTGGATTTTTTTAACTTTACATTCTGCTATGCGAAGTTTGAAACTTCGCATATTTTATAAAACCAACACTATCTAGATAGGGAAAATTTTGGTATTTTTTTTAACTTAACATTCAAAAAATCAACAGAGTCGCTTCATTATTCGCAACTGGAATATACTTTTTTTAGCAAAAATTTAAATAGAATCTTATGAAAAACATTAAAATAATTTTTTTGACACTAACTGTAATTGTATTGTTTTCTTGTTCATCAGATGATGAGATAAGTCCTCAAGAACCATTGCTAAATATCACTTTTATAATGGATTCAAATGCCGCTAGATTGGATAATTTAGGCGACCCCGTTTCGGTTCCTTCTGGTAATGCCGCTCAGAGTCCAGATTTTGGAATATTAGGATTGCATTTTATAGGTTTAAATCCAGACAAGTTTACACCATATGATAATGGGGTTACAGTATTTTCTTCTCCAACTACCGAAGAAGGAGGTATTGCTGCCATCGATTTTGAAAGCGAGTTGTTTTTAACTGAGCCTGATAACAAATTCAGTATTCCATTAAACAACATTGCTTCTGGCGAATATGAATATTTTAGAAATTCTATCGGATTTCAGAAATATAATATAACTTACAATTTAGGAGGAGCATCAGCAAATCCAGATTGGCCAAGTGGTTTAAATGATGATATAGATATTGACGGTACTTTAGCTTCCTTTTTGGGATATAACACTTACATAGAAAATTATATGATTGTAAACCAAACAGTGGATGTGAATGCAAATAAACTTCAGGGGTATTTTGGATTAGAATCAAATGGAATAATTGGGGGTCAACAGATTAGTGAATTAACCGAAGGAAATGCTCCCCAAACCACCGTTCCCAACCCTATAGACGACACATCTCCAGTGCCAGCTGGTTCTTGTGTAGTTACGGGTAAGTTTCCGGAAGCATTGATAATACCCGAAAACCCTACTGAGGATATCAACATACAGGTGATCATATCAATTAATAAAAGTTTTGAATGGCAGGATGGCAATGGAAACAATAAGTACGAACCATTATTGGATGAACAAGTAGTAGATATGGGCACTAGAGGTGTTTTTCCTTCGGTTTTATAGCGTTTTATTTTTGCATTTTGTTTTAGTCATTTTAATCTAATTTTCGGTTAAAATCACAATTATACACTTTTCTATTCCTCTGCTATGCGAAGTTTGCAATTTCGCATATGTTATCAGAAGAACCCACCATTTATTTTAAACATACTACTAACAATCAAAAAGAGAACTTAATAGTCACTTAATTTTCAAAGTTGAATAATCTGAAAATAGTTTTATCAATTAGTTCTTGCTTTAATAAAGTATTAAAAATGGGCAATTTCCTTTGCTGAAACATCCAAACAAAAAACAAACTCTTGTTTTTAATTTAATATAGTCCAATTTAATTTTACTTAAGTTTGCAAAAAAAAAAATTTATGCGTAACAAGCTATTGCTTACTTTACTTACCTTTTGTATAGGTAACTTGATGATTTCTCAAAATATAATAATCAACGAATTAGACTCAAGACAATCTGGAGTAGACACTGCAGAATTTATTGAACTAAAAACCCAATCTCCAAACACATCTTTAGATGGTTATGTTCTAGTCTTATTCAATGGTTCTAATTCTGGAGGAAATACCAGCTATTTTGCATTGGATTTAGATGGTTTTGTAACTGATTTTAATGGACTTTTTGTAATTGGTGGCCCTGATGTTTCCCCCTCTCCTAATTTTTTTGTTTCTCAAAATGCCTTTCAAAATGGGACGGATGCTGTTGGTATTTACGTTGGGAATGATTTTGATTATCCAGAAGGAACTTTGGCAACTACTTCAAATTTAGTAGATGCATTAGTTTATACCCACGGACAAACTGACGGTCAAGACCTGCCAACTTTATTGGGTTTTTCAGGCATAATTAATGAAAATCAAAACGGAGAAGGTTTAACCCAATCTATTCAACGTTCTAGTGATGGGACTTGGTTTGTTGCTGACCCAACACCAAGATTACCAAATGAAGGTGGTGGAATTACCCCTATTTTTATTGAAGTATTTACCAATACGGAGAACATTTTAAATGAAGGTGACAACTTTACCATAAGTATAGAGTCTTCTCAAACTTTAACCGAAGAACTTATCTTGGATTATACTTTGGTTAACAATGGTTTTAATGAAGATGATTTTACTGGTTCCACAAGCATTACCATTCCAGTTGGAGAAGATTTTGCTTCAACTACTGTAAGTATAATTGATGATGATTTAGATGAAGGAGATGAAATGATACTGATTAGCATCATCGAACCTGCGCCACCTTATGTGTTGCTTCAAGACGAGATAGAAAAAGTTGTAATTGACAATGATTTTGTAGTTGCAGATTGGGGTTCACCTGTAGACCCTACTTATGGAGTGGTAAATTCAACAGCTCCTTCTGGTTATTATGCCGATTTAGATGGAAAAGCAGGACAAGAACTGATAGATGCTATCCAAGGGATAATTGCTGAAGAATTTGTAGTAAGAACACATACCTATACTGATATTATTGATATTTTAAAAGCAGCAGACCAAAGCCCGGATAATTCCAATCAGGTTTGGCTCGTGTATCGGGAAGAAAACAGACCCAAATTTATGTTTCAAACTGGCTCAACTGGAACCAGTTTTTGGAATAGAGAACATGTTTATCCTCGTTCACGAGGAGGTTTTTTTAGTATAGAAGAAGATGAAGAAGCCACTGGAATAAATGTTTGGTGGAACACTACAGCAGATTCATTAAGACACGGAAATTCAGATGCACATGCCTTAAGAGCAGCAGACGCAAACGAGAATAGCTCCAGAGGAAATCAACATTTTGGAGAATATACAGGTCCGGCAGATACAGAAGGTAGCTTTTATGGTGACGTTGCCCGCTCTGCTTTTTATATGGCTATTCGTTATAATGATTTGGATGTGGTCAACGGATTCCCCTCTACAACCGGTGAATTGGGAGATTTAGCTACACTACTTAATTGGCATGAATTAGATCCATCAGACGATTTTGAGATGAACAGAAATAATGTAATTTACCAATGGCAACAGAATAGAAATCCATTTATAGATTTCCCGGAATTGGTAGATTACATCTGGGGTGAGAACCAAGGTGAAGTTTGGAATCAGCCACTTTCTTCGGTTTCAGAAGAATTCGTGAATTTCAATTTCTATCCTAATCCAACTTCTGGAAAACTGAACATCAATGGTTTAAAAGATGCAGAGTTAGAGATTTTCACCCTAGAGGGTAAGTTGCTACAAAAAAATAGCATTGAGAGCGATACCAGTTTACAGTTGAACTTAGAAAGTGGCATCTATCTGCTCAGATTTACAAGTAATTACAATTCAGTCGTTAAGCGTTTAATTGTGAAATAGAATTTTCATTCATACACAACAATGCAAGTCAAATAGGTTTGCAACGTTGCACTGAGGCTGAAATTCTTATAGTTTTTCAAAATAATTCGGCTTTATAATGAATTCAATGTGCTTATATTTTTAACTCACTATTTTTTTAAAGCTGAAGTGCTTTCTTGTTATGGATTTAATTAGTTCGGTCAAATCATTCAACGCTAAATTCAATTCGTGGGGTTGAGGAAAAAAAACAATAGATATCTATCGTTTTTAGTTAGGATATAAAAAGATATTTCAGGAAAGTACAAAATGATAAACGAAGTAAACCGTGTTGTGTATGGAAGGTAGCGTGTAAATGGACGCTTACCTTTTGGATTATACACAATCCGGTTTTTTTAATTTTTCTTTTAAAGCGTATTTAGTTTTCAGTCCGTTGTTTTAATTTGGATATATGAAAATCCCTCGTCATTTTCGCCCAAAACACGAACTTTAATACTATCCGTGCTTATTATTTTATATTGAATCTTTTTTGGAAAATCGTGATTTAGGTTTTCAAAGGATAAATATTCGTTGTGTTCTGGATTTAAAATAAATTCATAGAGGTCATTACTTAGCTACTTACTAATTCTGAATTCTCTATACTGTCCGCTTCAACCATCTTATTAACTAGATTATTAAAGATTGAATCTTTGCTTTGCGATCTATTAAGTCTAAAACAAAACT
>Ga0307933_1001451_pt1 | contig 18420 bp, 10 predicted proteins | sample OrgLakmetageno88_FD_201811 | JGI IMG/M metagenome (GOLD analysis project Ga0307933, IMG submission 201811) | Saline water microbial communities from Organic Lake, Antarctica - #88 | ecosystem: Environmental > Aquatic > Non-marine Saline and Alkaline > Saline | place: Antarctica: Organic Lake...
ATTGCTAGCAAGATCACATTATGTTGGTTAGCCTAAAAGTTGAATCTGAATGGATGGGTTTGCCTCCAGTCGAACGTGCGATGTTGGCGAAATTGTTTTGAAAACCTGTCCTTGAGTATCGTCCCGGAAGACGTCCGCGAGGCGCTCATCGTATTGGTGCCCCGCAAGAAAGACACTGAAGGCTTTCGCTTTAACTCTCTAAGTCAGTGCCATTCGGGTCACGCTGGGATGGCGAAGCAAAGTCGGCAAACCACTCTGATAGAATGAACCAACCACGGATACACACAGATGCACACGGATAAAAAAATAGAAGAGGCAAAAATTCGTGTTTATCCGTGAAATCCGTGGTTAAAAACAACCTTCTCTACCGACTGAATTCAGGTATGAACTGCGTTTTGGTTCATTCGATTAGCTTGCTTTTCATGGTTTGAGATTTGCGATTTGTATCGATCCGGCCCGCATCACCGTGCATGCAATGACGTCATTGCTGTCCAATATTCGAAAATACATTAACATTTTCCGGCAGTGTCCTTTAGTTGTTGCCATGTCAGGGAACCCGCTGAGGACGCAGACCGCCTCAGTTATTGCAGCTTCTATGTTGTGTGGCTGGTGTCGTCCAATCGTGAAAGGCTGCTGTTGCCTTCACGGCGGGGATCGGCTTTGGACTAATCACGATTCGATAGCGTAAGGACAGCGACTCGCCTGCCGCCATGGAATGGGGCGCATCAAAAAGGATGGCCGGGCTATAGTAAGGCATCATGGGGGCCACATACCATTTTGTCGGCGAACGGAAACTCTCAGGATGCTCCATCATAAGTATGCTGGCTCCCTCCTCTGTGCTGAAGCTCACCCATTCTGCGCTTATATTCTGAATCCCTTCAGCATCCAAAGCCCCATCACCTGTCAGAAAGGTTCCGCCGACTGACGACTTATTAAGGCGGATGGAAAGACCGGCATAGCCGCCATACCCTTTTCCATTTGGCTCACCCAGCACAGGCGTTCGACCCAGTTCAATCGCTGCAGCCGCATGAAACTCGGAGGACCAATCGATGTGGTAGTTGCCGGATGAATCAGGTGGAGCGATCACCAGTCTGCGCGTTTCCAACAACAGTGCGGCTCCATCGGGGGCGGGCGCATAATCCAACTGTTGTTCGATGGTGACTTGCTGCGAATCATCAATACTGCGTTCGGTTTTCAATAAGCGCGTAAAGCCATCGGACTGCCCGGTAGCTGGATTCTCCTCCCAGTAGTTCACTCCATTGATATACTTCCAGGATAACCATAGGCCGCGATGCCAGGGGTGGCCCTTGGGGCGTAATTCGCTGAGCCGATCTTCGCTACTTGTATTGAGCGGGTGAAAATACGGCTTTCCCTCAACCGAATCGTGGTGATAGGTCCACAGCACCTTATCGCCGTAATGCATCGTCGTGGCTTCGGGCGAAGTAAGGACTTCGATGGCGGGTGCGGCGCTGCTCACACCGAAAGAGAAACAAACAGCAATTAAAAATAGTTTTATCCTGTTCACAAGATACTTCGAGTAGCGGTTACGACAACGCCCAAGGGGCTCGCATGGGTCGGTGCATCATCTTTACCGCATCGGCACTGCCGACCACAGTTTCCTTCACGGGATCCCATTTTACCGTCTCGCCGGTCCGGATGCCGATATCGCCCATGTGGGAAATGATGTCGGAGTGAATTGCAGATTCAAGTGAGGTGACGGGCTGCTCGCGGCTGAGCACACAATCGACAAAGTTGCCGCGGTGGTTCCGGCTCACGGGAAGGCGGATGGGGCCGGGGTCTTTCGCTTTGCGGCGGAGTTCTTCTGAGGAAGCCTTTAAGGCACCCCGGGAAACACTGATCCAGCCTTTGGTGCCGACAAACATCGTGCCGTCACTGTGCTGCAGCATCGGCTCGCCCATGCCAGCCGCTAGTTTAGGCGCCATCTTCTTTGCGCTCTGATCATCGAGGAAGCTCATCTTCATGCCATTGGCATAAGTCGCCTGCATTTGCCATTGATCCACGGTATTAAAGAGGGGGCCGGTGGCGATGCTGCCGGTGGTCTGGTATTCCACCGGGATTCCGAGGCCGACGGAATCCGCCCACCACTGCAATTGATCCAGCGGGTGCGCGCCCCAGCCGGCGATAAAGCCAAGCGCATAGTCATAGGTGTACCATGCGCTACGATTACTCACACGGTCGGGGCTGTAAGGCTTCTGTGGGGCCGGTCCGAGCCACATATCATAATCAAGATCCTCCGGCACGGGCTGCGGGGTGGGGTCGCCACCGCTAGATACGCCACCGGGTGCCCAGACATGGAGCTCCTGAACCTCACCGATGTGCCCGTTCAAAACGAGATCAATGCCCATGCGGCAGGCATCGGACGAACGCTGTTGGGTGCCATACTGAAAAACCCGCTGGTGCTTCTCGACAATCTCACGGGCCGCCAAGTTCTGCTCAATGCTGACACCGAGCGGTTTTTCGCAGTAAATATCCTTTCCGGCACGGGCGGCGGCGATCGAGATCGGCACATGCCAATGATCGGGGGTCACCACATGGACCGCATCGATGTCGTCGCGGGCGAGGAGTTCACGGAAGTCGGTGAAAAGGTGCTTCGCACCCCACTGCTCGGCTCGCTTCTGCTGGCGGCTCTTGAAGGGGTCGCAAACCGCCACGATCTCCGACTTGGCATAGTTCACATAACTGGTGCAGGCGCCGGATTGGCCACCGCAACCGATCACTCCGATCGTCACGCGGTTACTCGGCGCCACCTTGCCGTTTTGTCCAAGCACGCTGGACGGAATGATGGTGGGAAACCCGAGGAGCGCGCCCGCGCCCACCGTTTTTTTAATAAAGTCTCTGCGGGATTGCTCTGTATTCATTTCTTTTTCGTGCGTTAATAATTTAAGCTTAACCTAAGCGAACCATTCCTGCAAGCGCTCGGCCGAGGTCTTGACCGCATCGACGCCAAATATCTCCAATGTCGTCGGGCCGTCGAAGCCCCGTCGTTTCAATTCGGCGGCGATTTCCGGTAGCCCTATGACGCCATCGCCTACTGGAACCAAACCCATTCCGCAACCGTATTGCTTCCCGCGCTTCGACTCCCAATCCGCTTCCAGGTCCTTCCAGTGCACATGCTTGATCCGCTCGGCAAAGCGCTCGATATACTCGAGGTTGTCGCCACCTCCGAGCCAAAGATTACCCGTATCCAGATTCAGCCCGACTGTATCCGGATGTCCGATACGTTCGAGAAGCTCTGCGGTGGCCGCGACATCATCCGTCACGATGCCATGTGGCTCGATCAATAATTCGATGCCAAGCTCCTCCGCCCACTGCACCGGCCAATAGAGTTTCTCTGTGATGGTAAAGATGCGCTCTTCGTAAGTCAGCTTCTCTCCGAAAGTCGTCTTCGGGTCACCCTCAGTCGTGATCACCTGTTTCACTCCTAGGTCGCGGGCGAGTCGTATGGCTTTAATGATCTGGGCCGTCCCGTATGTGTCCGGTGCGGAAGGATCGAGTAGATTGGCGTGGGCGCAAACCGCAGTCAGACTGAGCTGGTGCCTGGCCACCATTTTCCGGACCCGTGAGGGATGTGCATCGAGACTGGCTGCGGCGGTAAAGCCGAACTCGTTGCCCAGTAACGCACCATCGTGGCTGTCGGTTAAATCCGCGTAGTCGAAGCCGAGCTCGCGAATCGTTTGAAACTGGGCCTCCAGTGGACTGAAGGGATTAACCAATGCGAAACATCCAATTTTTATCATGATCAAGTAAGCTTTAACGTGTTTGTTTGGAAACGAAAGAAAATATTTCCCTGCTGGCGAGATCCTGTCCACACAAACTAGTTCGGCTACCTGCCTCATATCGGTCAGGTGGATGCCATTCATTCTAGTCCCAAAATCAGCATTTAAAAGGTGTGCGCTAAGGATAGCGCTCGCTCGGGAGGAGGCCTGATGGTTTCTCCTGTAATACCTTTTCGATTTAAGTTTGGTTCAATCAGTGATGTAGCCGAGCCAGCATGGCACGGCTTAGTCACACGAAGACGGGTCCCTCTGGATCCGTTTCGCTAACTAGGCACGTGGATGGCAGAGGACTGCCATGGCTACAACTTGGATGGTGGATGGCAGAGGACTGCCATGGCTAGAACGCGGGATGGTGGATGGCGAATTTTGATTCCCCTTTATTTCTTCTTCGCTGTTACGGCAACGGTTTTTTTGCTATCGATGACGCGTTGCTTTTCTTTAGCGACGGCGTTGGATTTACCCTGCTTTTGCTTTTGGTTCTTGTTTTTGGATTTTGGTGATTTGTCGCCCATGATTGAGTTGGTTTTATGTTTTGGTTAGATGGTTCGTGGACTGTCCTTGAACCGAAAATTGTCAGAGCAGTGGATCACTGCTTGTTTTGCAAAGCCTGCAGGAGCTGTGGGAGCGGTATGCTCGCAATAACCGTAGCGCTGTCGCTGATCGCGTAGGGTAGAATCAAGGTGTCGCCATGTAGCATCGAGCCACAGCTGTAGACCACATTAGGTACGTAGCCTTCCCGTTCTTCTGCTGTCGCGACGATGAGTGGAGCTTTTAAGCGGCCGATCACTTTGGTCGGATCATTGAGGTCGAGCAAAGCTGCGCCGATGGCATATTGACGCATCGGCCCCACGCCATGGGTAATGACAAGCCAGCCGGCATCTGTTTCAATGGGTGAGCCACAATTCCCGATTTTGACGGATTCCCAGGGCTGCTCCGGTCGAAGAATCACCTTGGGGTTGCTCCAGTGATGCGGGCTATTCGAGAACATGATCAGCAGGTTTTCGTCATCCTGCCTGGATAGCATGGCGTAGCGTCCTCCGATGCGCCGGGGAAAGAGCGCCATTCCTTTATTTTGAACACCATTTCCGTTCAGCGTCAGGATTCGGAAATGGAGGAAATCTTTGGTTTCGATCAACTGGGGCAGAATATTATGCCCGTTGTAAGCCGTATAGGTCGCGTAGTAGATCGATGAACCATCGTCTTCGACGAAGTGGACAAAGCGCGCGTCTTCAATGCCTTTGGACTCGTTGAGAGAGACGGGAAAAATGATACGTTCACTGATCGCCAATTTTTTGGAGAAGTGAATATCGTAGTTCGAATCGGCCAGCCACTGGATGAATTCTAAATTGCGCTCGAAATGGTGCGTTCTTTCATGCGGTTCGAGGCGCATGCTCGAAAGGCTTCGCTCTAATTCGCCAAAATTGAAGACATCACCCAGGGAGCTCAGGGCATTGAGGACAAAATTACTCTGAAGGCCCATTTCCTTAAGTTTAAGGAGGAAACTCGGCTTGTGGTAGGCGGGATCGACTATGACCTCGGGTTGAGTCACATAGCGGGAAATGTCGTCCATCTCAATTTTACCCGATTGCAGGATCGTGCCAGCCCGAAATTCGATGGACGAAATGTGCCCTTCGCCGGTGGCTCTCAAACTCATGATGAAACGGAGGCCACCTTTGGGGGCACCCGTCTGGTCGGGGTGCGGGACGATGGACGGGTTGAAGAGTGCGGCCGATTCCAGGGAATACTCTCCTGAAAAATAGGCCCCGATCAGTAATTTTCGATCTGTGGTCAGCGTTCCCGGTTTGCTGATATGTCCCTCAACTTTTTTATAATTGGCGAGTAGCAGCTCTTCGATGTCGTAGTGCCGCTCACTGAAATCCCGGCACACGGATTTGAGTTGGCGTGCGACTTCAGCTTCGCTGCGATGGAGAACGCGCTGAAGGATTGCTTTGATACCCGCATCGGTCCCGGGGAGGAATGCGCGTAGAATCACCCTGTCATCCAGGGGAAGTAGCTTAATGGGATGGCGGCAGATGGGAATCTGGTTCATGTTGTAAGATGGGTTAACGAGCGATTCTCGTAGCAGAAGCTTCAAGATGGATCGCATTCATATCCGAGAGGGAGAGATGGAATGCCAGAGTGGACTCCGCTCCCTGGTTCTGGCTGACTCTATCAACATGTAGGCCGTCGCTGCAGGCACCGGTGGCAAAGTCATAGAGGGGCAGATTTAGATCGTTGCGACCGAGGAACCATTCGAACGCGCGCTTTGATTCGACCAACCAGAGGGGGTCTTGCGTCGCCCTGTAGGCGTCTTTGCAGGCTGCGATCACAGCCTGTGCTTCGACTGGTTGTTGATCGAAATCGGCCCGGCTTCCATTTTGCTCATAGAAGCCATTGCTCCCGATTGGGCGAAAGCATCCGCTCTGTGTCGTTTGGATGGAGAGAAGCCAGCGCAACGATTGTAATCCAATCTCTAGTGCATGGGTGTCGTTATAGCGTTGGCCGCAGAGAATCAATGCCTGGCAGAGGCGTGCATTCTCATAAGTGACGCTTCGCTCGAACCAGAGCCACTGCTCGTCACGATGTGCGTGCCAAAGGTCGATCAAGCGACGGAGTAAGCGATGCGCGATTTCGTTCGCCTGCGCATGATTCGGGTGGGTGTTTAAGAATTCGTCGATCCCCAGGATCGCAAAGGCCCAGGAGCGCGGGGAGGTGAAAGTCTCGATGACCGGCAATCCGGCTTCAAATAACTGCGCCGAAAGCTTGCGAAAGCCCTCGTCCTGCGCCCGTGCCGCGCACAACCCCGTAGCCCACAAGCTGCGACCGTGGCTGTCTTCACTGCCGGCGTGCTCCAACCATTGGCGGCCATGGCTCATGAAGTTCCGAAAGCGCCCGCTCTCATAATCAAGCGAGGCGGCGAGAAAGGCCAAATAGACGGCTGTAAATTGACCCAGATTGATTTCTGTTGCCGTGTCTTCCTGCTCAGCCAGCAGGATGCAGAGGATCAAGGCGCGTGCATTATCATCGACGCAATACCCCTCGTGGAAGTTCGGCACGTTAAAGATTGCATGTTGGAAGATGCCCGTGCCGTCACTCATGCGCACGACATGATCGAGCCGCCGTGGGGGATGAGATTGCGGGCGGTTTTTCAGCGTCCAATCGGCAAACGCGGCACGTGGTGCAGTTCGCCGGTCCGCGAGGGCGTGGCCAAAGGATTTGAGATACTGTTTCGCGACCGCAGGCCAGGTCATCTCTCGACCCAACTTGTAAGCTTCTTTTTGCATCGACCGCATGCGAGCCGGATTGTCGAAGAGATTGCAGACAGCTTCTGCAATGGCAGCCGGATCGCGAAACGGTACGAGTTCACCGCGGCCATTGGCCAGCAGTTCTGCCGCATGCCAGTAAGGCGTAGAAACGACGGCCTTTCCGGCACCAAAAGCATAGGCCAGCGTGCCGGAAGTGATTTGTCCTTTATCCAAATAGGGTGTGAGATAAATGTCGGCCGCCCCGATGAACTCCTTCAAGTCGTCGATGGAAACAAAACGGTTGTGGAAGATGACATGTTTCTCGACGCCGCATTCTTCAGCCAGGCGCGTCAAGCTCAGGCGGTAGCGTTCGCCGTCCTGTGCCAATAAGTTGGGGTGGGTCGCTCCCAGGATCAGATAGACCACATTCGGATGTCGTTCCAGGATCATGGGCAGCGATTTGATGGCATGCTCAATCCCTTTTCCCGGACCCAGAAGTCCGAATGTGAGCATCACCTCACGACCACTCACCCCAAACTGCTTCTTGTAGACGGCGGAATCTTTAAAGACCAGGTCTGGTATCCCGTGCGGGATCACATCCACTTTCGAGGCTGGCACTTTATAAACTTCATGCAAAATCTCGCGCCCTTTTTGGCTCATCACGACCAAGCGGTCACTCAATTGTGTTAATTCCGTCATGACCTTTTTTTGGTCGACGGTGGGATCTTCGAGAATCGTATGCAGCGTCGTCACGATCGGCATGCGAACTTCCTTTAACAGCGATAATACATAGCTGCCTGCCGGGCCACCGTAAATTCCAAATTCGTGCTGCACGCAGAGCACATCCGCATTCTTAAAATTAAGGAAATCGGCGGTTCGCCGGTAGGCTTTGAGGTTTTTCTCCTGAAACTCAAGGCGCACCGCCTCGGGGTAGTCGTAGCCTTGAGCCTTGTCGGTGACCGCTGCGACGTAGCAGTCCGACTTTGGAGCGGCCTCGGCGATGGCTTGGTGCAGGTCGTGGGTAAATGTCGCGATGCCACACATGCGCGGCACGAAATTCCCCAAAAAAGCGATCCTCTGCGGATCAGGCGGAGCGCTCAAAAGCACCCCTTAATAGTGACTAACATGAGAAAATCCTACACCTCATTTTAAATTAAGCAATGACAACTCACCGGTATTTTTTTGAGACGGCGGCAGTCCGGGCAGTGCAGACCTCATGAAAAGCAATTAACTTAGTTACTTTTAAGAATTAGATACTCTAACGGCACCAATCGCTCAGTGCGATTAACTTTGACTTAATTCAACAACGGCGATTAATTTATACAATGTGCGGCGTCGAAATTCCTAAGGTTAAAAAGGATGAATTTCATGTAGGGACGGCCTTAGGATTTCCCATCGTGGGCATTGGGGCATCAGCTGGTGGGTTGGAGGCAATCACCCAATTTCTGGCGAACTGTCCCGCGGATTCTGATTTTGCCTATGTGGTCGTTACGCACATGGACGCCAATCAGAAAAGCCTTCTCTCTGAACTGTTGGGTCGAGCCACCAAGATGAAGGTATGCGAGGCTGAGGATGGAATGTCAGTCGAATCAGGGGCCGTGTATACCATACCCCCAACTCATGATTTAATTCTTGAGAATGGAAAACTCCGCCTGCTTGAGCCGGTGACCTATAAAGGCATCCATTTTCCTATCGACACTCTCTTCCGCTCCTTAGCAAAGGAGTTGAAGGAGAAATCCATTGGTATCATTCTATCGGGATACGGAAGCGATGGGAGTTTGGGCCTTAAGGAAATTAAAGAGGTTGGTGGGATGATTATGGCCCAATCAGCTGAATCCGCCGAGTTCGACCCCATGCCGAAAAATGCCATCGCAACACGGATGGTGGATCTTGTTCTTCCTGTAGAGCAAATGCCGTATCGGCTGCATGAATATACGAACCGATTGATGGGAAAGGCGAAACAGGAAGTCCCCGAATTGTTTACCTCTCCGGATGAGGTCGCCACGCTGAAGAAAATTTTAAACCAGATACAGGAAGTCAACGGGCATGACTTCAACCACTACAAAGAGAGCACGTTGAAGCGGCGTATCGCCAAGCGTCTGGTGGCTTGTGATGTAAAATCGTTGCAAGCTTATGCTGATTTACTGGAGGAGGAGCCGACCGAAGTGGATACCCTCTTCAGTAATTTACTCATCGGCGTCACCAGTTTTTTTCGTGATCCGGAGGCCTTTGCCTACCTTCAGAAAAACATAATCCCGGGGCTTTTTGCGGGCAAGAAGGCCGGCGATACAATCCGCATTTGGGTCGCCGGTTGTTCGACGGGAGAGGAAGCCTACTCCCTGGCCATTCTGCTTAAAGAACACGCAGAGTTAATTAAAAGTAGAGCTGACATTCAGATCTTTGCAACCGACTTGGATGCAGATGCAATTGAGATTGCTCGTGCTGGCAGCTATCCGATTTCCGTAGCGCGGGATATTTCCTCCGAGCGTCTGGAACGCTTTTTCCGCCCTAAGAACGACTCCTTTTTTGTCATCAAGGAAATAAGGGAAATGATTATCTTTGCGGAACAGGATCTACTGGGCGACCCGCCGTTCTTCCAAATTGATATGCTCAGTTGCAGGAACTTACTCATCTATCTGGATCCGGAAATTCAACACAAGGTATTCTCCCTCTTTTTCGATTCCCTGAATCCCAACGGTTGCCTCTTTCTTGGGTCCGCCGAGTCGACCGGCCAGTCATCCAGCTATTTCAAGGCAATCAATAAGAAGTGGAAAATTCATGAACGTAAGGCTACTGCCAAAGGCCCGGTATCGCGTTTTCAACTTCCCGGTGGACGGTTCAGGGGCCCGACACATCGGGCCTTCCCGGAGCTAGGTTCGAGCAAAAAATCCAATTTTAATGACCTTCAAAAAATACTGCTCGACGAATATGCCCCGGCAGCTGTTTTGGTGGACGATAAGTTGGACATCGTCTATTTTAGCGGAGACACCTCACCATACCTGAGAAATCCCAAAGGAGCGACCACTCGGAATTTACTAAAGCAGGTCCAGCCCTACCTCAATCTTCGCCTTCGGTCAGCCATCCGCGAGGCCAGAAACAAACAAAAGGATGTTTTTGTTGAGCGCATCCCTGCAGAAGGAGCGGGATCCCGGGCAATCAATATTCGTATCAAACACGAAGCCGAAGATAAATCCCGGCAGGGGTCCATTATCGTTATTTTTGAACAATGCCAAGGTGACCAACCTGCGGAAAAAAGTCCCATTTCGTCTGATGCGCTTAAAGGTGAGACGCAGGCCGAAAAGGACTTGAAGGAAACTTCCCAGGAGCTTCAGGACACGCTTGAGGAATTGGATGCATTGAGCGAGGAATCCAAAACTTCATTTGAGGAGTTGATGTCGATGAACGAGGAACTGCAGTCTTCCAACGAAGAACTGGAAACCTCAAAGGAGGAACTCCAGGCGCTGAACGAAGAATTAACGACCGTTAACTCCGAGTTAAACAGTAAGGTCAACGAATTGGAGCTGGCAAAGGATGATATTGAAAACCTTTTAGCAAGCACGCATCTCCCGACCATCGTCGTCGGTAAGAATCTTGAAATTCGACATTTTACTCCCGAAATAACGGAGATATTTCATGTCATTTCATCCGATCTCGGACGCCCGCTTCAACATGTTGTCACCAAACTGGTGCAGGGTGAGTTGATTGAAAATTGCCAGTCGGTGCTGAAGTCATTATCCTCATTGGAGAAAGAGGTGTCTCGTGAAGACGGTAGTTATTTTCTCATGCGGGTTTACCCTTACATCAAAGCGGGAAAAAAGGTGGATGGCGTCGTTCTCACATTTTCAGATATAACTGAAATCAAAATGGCTCAGGAGGAGCTTCGAGCGCACAAGGAAAACCTGGAGAAATTGGTCAGTAGCAAGGCGAGAGCCCTACATATCAGTGAAGCTCTCTTACAGGAAGTGGGTAAAATTGCCAATGTCGGAGGGTGGAAACTTGACATTGAAACCAAGAAACTGGACTGGACTGACCAAACCTACCGTATTCATGGTCTTGAAGATAAGTGCATCCCAAATTTGGAATCTGGGATTGAATTCTACCATCCTGAAGACCGTCCGGTTATTGCGAACGCAGTTGATGCGTGCATTCGAAATGCAACTCCCTTCAACAAGGAATTGCGATTAATTACTGCCAAGAAGTCTACTATTTGGGTTCGGTCGATAGGTGAGCTCAAAGAAAAGGAGGGTCGTCAATTTCTGCTGGGGACAATTCAGGACGTTACAAAAATCAAACAGCACGAGCAGGAGCTCGAGGAAGCAAAAGTACGTGCCGAATGCGCTAATCAAGCAAAGTCGGAATTTGTGGCTAATATGAGCCATGAAATACGGACGCCTTTGAACGGCATACAGGGACACCTGCAACTCCTTCAATTAACGGAGTTGAATGCGGAACAAAGTGAGTCTGTCGAGATGGCGATGACTTCCTCCGACAGTCTTATCACCATTATCGGTGATATCCTTGACTTAGCAAAGATTGAAGCAGGGCAGGTGGTTGTCGCGCAAAGCGTCTTTATGATCCAGTCCATGTTGGAGACACTTGAGAGCACCCTCTGCTCAGTCGCAAAGAATAAAGGGTTGCGACTTATTTTCGAGGTGCATCCCGACGTTCCCCTTGAAGTTGTTGGGGATATTAGTCGAATCCGCCAAGTGCTTTTCAATCTAATTGGAAATGCGATCAAGTTCACCCAAAAAGGAGAGGTGAAGGTTGTAGTTACATTTATGGAAAAGATCGATTCCGCGCAGATGCGTCTGGGATTCTCCGTTGCTGATACCGGGATAGGAATTCCCGAGGACTCTATAACAAAAATATTTGATCAATTCACACAGGTGGACGCCACCTCTTCCCGGATTTATAAGGGAACCGGACTTGGCCTTCCTATCGCCAAGCGACTCACTGAGCTCATGGGAGGCTCAATCAGTATTCAATCAGCACTTGGTGAAGGGACGACCTTCAACTTTAATGTTGTTGTTGGGGTAGCGTCCGGTGAAGAGGCCGTAGAAAAGGATTATTCGGATTCTTTAGCAGACATCCAGGATTCCATTGGTCAGAAATCGCTGAACATATTATTAGTCGAGGACGAGAAAAGCAACGCTCTGATGCTAAGTAAAATGATTGATAAGTTAAATCATGTAGGCACCATCGCCAAGAATGGTGAAGAAGCTTTGGAAGCCCTCAAAAAGAATCCCTACGATCTGATTTTAATGGATATCCAAATGCCAGAAATGGATGGTTTTGAGGCGACAAAGATCATTCGCGCTAATCCTGATTTCAAGCACGTGGCCGAAATACCAATTGTTGCCCTAACCGCGCATGCACTTGCTGGCGACCGCGAAAACTGCCTTGAGGCAGGCATGGACGATTACTTAACCAAACCAGTGAAGATTAAAGACTTGGAAAGAATCATTTCCAAATACCTCTGAAATGTGGAGCGAAGGACGGATTATTCGTATACGCCTAATCCCGATTTGCAAAGCGGTTTAACCGTACAACTCAAATCAATTTCTGATAGACGGTCAGTCTATCCGGGTGAGCCTGACTGATTTTAGATGGATTGATTGCCAGCCTTCTTTCACTCCCCTGAGTTCTAACTGGTAATTTCCGGGCGCGGGAATTTTCAATAGGCCAAGTCGCCGGGCGGTGTAGTCCTCATAAGAGCCGGTATGTTTGATCTTCACTTCTTGTTCGTCCGTGCTTTTTAGCTTAAAGGATAGGCTGGTGTCTTCGGGGCCGGCTACTTCGGCAATCACATCAAAGGTGCCCGGTTGTGTGATCTCAAATTGCCAGCCGATCCAGTCGCGGTGGCGCTGCCAGTTTTGCACGGTTTTCTCGCCTGCATGAGTCTTGAGGCGAAGCTGATTATTGGCATTGTAGCTTTTACTATGCAGATCGGCGAGTGCAGCGGTGAGATGGACCTCGCCGGTATTGCTTTGTTTTGGAAGGATTTGTATCACCTCAAGTTCTCCCGGAATCTCGACCTTGATAACCGGGACGAGAGCCGTCGGGGCCTGCTTCGGCACATCGAGAATGATGCCTTCGGCGTCAGCTTTTGAGAAGGTGGTGAACTTCAACGAGGCCCCATTGGCCAGTAAGCGGACCGAAGATGGCTTTGAGCTTAGGCCATTGATGGCGAGCTTGCCGTCTTCCGGCCAATCGAAAACATGGAAATAAAGTGTCGCGCCATTAGAATGAATCTTCTTCGTGCAGCGACCCCAGGCGAGCTTACTGAAGGGGTTGGCACTGGTGCCGTAAATCGACTGGCCGTTCACGTCCATCCAGTCGCCGACCTCTTTGAGCCGGTCGATGCTGGGTTGAGGAATAAGACCTTCTTTCGTTGGACCGACGTTAAGTAAAAAGTTGCCCCCTTTACTCACAATATCGCAGAGCTTGCGGACAATGTCCCCGGTCGATTTCCAGTTGTGATCGTAGCTTTTGAAGCCCCAGGTATCATTCATGGTCATGCAGACTTCCCAGTCGCGGTCTTTGAAACCGGTGGCAGGAATGTGCTGCTCGGGGGTTTCGGTATCACCCTCGAAGCCGCCGCCGAGGCGGTTGTTGTGAATGATGCCAGGATTGAGGCGGAGGAGAGAGATGAGTTTTTCAGCCCGTTCTTCGTTCATGTCGATGGGCGTGTCCCACCAGAGCACGTCCGGTTGATAGCGGGTCAAAATCTCGCGGGTTTGTGGCACCGCAATGGAATCAATGTAATCGTCCATGTCGCCCTTATGGGAGTCATCCCATTCGCCTCCCCACCAGTTAGCCACAGCGCCGCCGGTATGAGTCCAATCCTGGGCCTGCGAGTAGTAGAGCCCGAACTTGAGGCCTTCTGCGCGGGCGGCTTCCGCGAGCGGCCCGATCAGGTCCTTTTTGTGGGGTGTCGAATCGACGATGTCCCAATCGGTTACTTCGGAAGGGAAGAGTGCAAAGCCGTCGTGGTGCTTTGAGGTGATTACCATGTATTTCATGCCGGCTTCTTTGGCCAGAGCAGCCCACGCTTCCGGGTCGTATTGAGTCGGATTGAAGTCACTGGAGTAGCGCCGGTATTCTTTAACCGGGATCTTGCCGCGCAGCATAATCCATTCGCCAATGCCATCGATCTTCTCGCCCTTGTGGGTGCCGGCTGGAACGGAGTAGACGCCCCAGTGGATGAACATGCCGAACTTGGCGTGGCGCCACCAAGCCATGCGTGCGTCACGCTGTTCCTTGGTTTCCTCGACGTAGGGGTCGGGGAGGCCTGTCTCTTTGAGCGGCTCAGCACTGGGGAAGTCCGGCCAGCTTCCGGCGGTATTGCTCTGCTGGGTCTCCCTCGTGCCATTGCAGCCGACAAGAAAAACTATGAAAACGAAGGCGAGATAGGTGTTTCGTTTGACTTTCACAGCTTCAAGTAAGGCCCGGTCGTGGCAGAGATCGCAATTTTTTAACCGAGCGGACCTCAGCGATGAGTGAAATATCAGTGAATCTGATAAAGCTTATTAACGGCTGAACCGATTCTATTCTGCCGATGCCAGCCAGAGTTGTATGAAGTCGTTCCAGTGTTTTTCCAGCGCTTCGGCATCTTGCTCTGCGAAGGCGATCCAAGCTTGGTGGAAGGCGGCACCGGCTTTCGGGAGTAAGCGGTTGGCAGGATTTCGATCAGTCAGAAATGGATCCGACTGTGGTGGTATTGCGCCCTGAATCGAATCGACAAAGGCGGCAAACTGTTGTCCCACAAAGTGGGGGCGTTCGCCCTCGGCTGCGGCACGCAAGGTGCGGGGTGCGCCAAACTCAATGATGGGCCGGTCATCCGTATTGAGTGGATATTCTGCAAAGAGCTCGCGCGAGTTCGATAGGTTGCCCGCATAAAATAGGGGAATGGTTTGCCGGTTTACGGGGAGGACGATTCGAGGTAGATCGAAAGCAGTTGCGCCACGAACGGCCGACACCTGATCTTGCGCGCTATTGATTCTGGCCGCCGGCAGGGGGGCATCATCTTTATGGCCGATGAGAGCCACAACCTCGTTGCCCGGTTGGAAGTGGTTGCGCCACATCGTGACCCGGTCAAAAGCCTCCAGCATGGTGCGGGTGATGACGCCAAACTCCTGCCTGGTGATCTGGTAGAGTGGCAGCCATTGCACAAAGACACCGCCCTCGTTGAGGCGTTCGCGTGCCGTTTGGAAATGCTCCAGGCTGTAGAGGCTGCCGGATCCGCTGCGATAGGGCAGGAATAGATCGGCATTGATCATGTCATAGCGCTCCGATGTCCCGAGCAGGTAGTTGCGCCCGTCTTGAGCCAGCACTGTGGCACGGTCGTCTTTAAAGAGTCCATTAGCCAGGTCGGGCCGACCGGGGCTGCCGCCGAAGTATTTGGCAGCGGCTTCCACTACCTTGGGCGAAAGCTCGCAAACGGTCACTCTTTCGATATTTGGGAAATCCCGGCGGTCGAGGGCTTCGCCTGCCGTGATACCTGTCCCCATTCCGAGGTAGAAAATACTTTTGGTCTCGGGGAATGCGAGCAAGGGTATGCGCGTCTGGAAGATCTGTGTCATGTAGGCCTCGCTGGAACCCAAACTGTAGTTTGAATTGATGCGGATGGCGTGTTCGCCGTTTTCTTTACGAACGACGGTGACGGTGCTGTCGCTGGCTTCCCAGCGTTCGACGACTTCCTGCGGGCCGTCTTTTGCATCAAATCCGGTAACGGGTAATTCTTCGGGTTTCCATGCGGTAAAGAAAAGCAACAGAACGATGCCTGAGACGAGTTTTGCTGTTTGCCCGACGAAATTGCCGTGGGCTGGTAAAAGAATGGCAAGTAGCGGGTAGACTGCCGCCATGACCTGCATGGATCGCCACATGCCGAGTGTCTCCAGTAAGACAAAGCCGCAGATCAGCGAGCCGAAAATAGCTCCCGCAGTGTTAATGCCTGCGAGTAAGCCGATGCTTTTCCCCGGAAGTTTTGCGAAGCGCTCCTCTGCCTTCATGAGGTAAGGGAAAAGGATGCCAAGCGTGATACAGGGCAAACCAATGGTGCCGAAGGCGGTGGCGAAGAGCTGGATGACATAGGCAGTGAACGAGCCCGGTTCAGGCAGCATCTGCAAGTCGTCGGTAAAGTGCATAAACAGCACGGGCACGGCGCAAACCGCGAGTCCGTTGAGCAGGCAGAGCACATGGAGCATCGGCACCGGGCCGGAGGATCGGCGCGCAAGTAGAGAGGCCAGCCAGGCACCTGCCGCTAAGGTAACGAGCACCACGACTAGAACGACCGCGAAGCTGTATACGGAGTTCTCATGCACCAGGGCAAACATACGCGTCCAGAGCACCTCCAGCGCAAGCAGGTTGAAGCCGGAAAAGAATGCCAGAACCCAGATCGCAGGACGGGATATGGCGGGCGCATCGGGTGCGTCTTCAGATTTTTCCTCAGTCTCTAGCTCGGATGGAGCCGCGGCCAGGTGGCTTTCACTTTTTGCCAAACGAAAGGCGAGCAGCGCAACGATGACGGAGACCGCTACTGCGGTCAGGCAGCTGAGCCGGAAGCCCAGGTTCGGCAGAATAATAAAGGCGGCGGCGAAAGCACCTGTGGCGGCACCGAGGGTATTGATGCCGTAGATGGCGGCGGTTATGCGCCCGAAGGTAAACTTTTGGCGTACCAGATATTTGCTCATGATGGGAAGGGTGCCACCCATCATAAACGATGCGGGAAAGACCATGACGCAGGCGAGCAAGCCTTTGACCACCCAGAAGCTGTTACCCGAAAATTGTGCGTAAAGGACCGGATAAAAGTCACGGTAGATGTGTAGGAGCGGCAGGCAGAGCACGCCCGTCAGGCCGATGCCCAGTTCGAGCCAGCCGTAGGTGACTAGCGGGTGCATGAGTCGGGGCGAGAGCCAACCCCAGAACGCACTGCCACAAGCCAGTCCGAGAAAGAAAATACCCAAGGTCAGTGCAGCTGCGTGTGAGCCGTTTCCAAAGACCAGCCCGAGCTGGCGCATCCAGAGCACCTGGTAGACGAGCGCGGCGAATCCGGAGAGAAGAATCAGCACAACATAGGCGAAAGAGGTGCGTGAACTTTCCCCGTGTGTAGCGCTTTTATTGTGTGCTGAATCTTTCATGGTTCCCCTCATCGTAATCGCGCGAGAGCGAGTCGATGCCAAGTATTCATTTTTAAAACAAAAAAAGCGGCGAGGTTAAAAACCCCGCCGCTTGATGATTTTTCAAATCAGTCGACTAATTTTGCCATAGCTTCACCCATGGCCAGTCCCACGTTCATGTAGGTCTTGGCGTTGCCGCCGTAGTGGCCATTAGAGGCGCTACCCATGCTGAGAGGGTGGGTATAGACGGTAGAGACACCGTCCATACCTTCAATCGACATGACACCTTCCAGGATGAGCTTTTCATTGCCCTCGGCGTTGTCCTTGTCGGTTTGACCGAGCGTTGCGGCAACAAACTTCGCATTTGGTGCATCGAAATCGCTGCGCAGTGCTTTTATCAGGGTTTTAAGGTTTTTGCCGTAGTTAGCGGCGTGTCCGGCATCGTAACGATCCCTGTCGCCCTGCCACCAGAGGAAGCCGGCTATTTCGTAGCCCTTCGAGTCGGGATAATACTTGTCAAACTCTTCGAGGATTTTTTTCGCGTTATTCACGTCGTCGTCGTATTGCTTGCCGGCATACCACTTGTGCTTAGGTACTTCAGGGACGTTGCCCTTTTCCCAACGCCCATGTCTGACCTCGTCGTTGTAGGCAGGGTAGACGTACGTTTTACCATCCTTTGGTTCGACGAATTCGAAACGCTCGCTACCGGGAGGCAGGAGATCCCAGCCGAGGCCACGGTTGCCGATCGAGCTGCGGAGCACCATGACCGGTGCGTCGATGGCATTACCGAGTTGATGGCCGATGCCTTGGTCGATACCGATCTTCCCTCCCTTTACGGTCAGAAAATCATTGCGTCCGACATTCATATTGCCGCGCTTTTGCATGACGTGGACTTGGCGCACGTCGTTCCGAGTGGTCCAATTACCTTCGTCATCAACCATGAACGGGTAAAGCCCTTCTTCTTTGACTGCCTTAAATAGCGTCCCGTCTTGCAAGTTATCCGCTTTGCCGACCTTACCCATTTCGAGCGTGTTCGACTGGCCCATGATGATGAAGACCTGAACGGGCTTCGACATGTCGGCTGGTTTGCCGTCCGGATCAGGTAATGTATCATTTGGTGCGCCTGCAAAAGCAGGAGTCGATAGGACGCTCATTGCCATAACTGCGGCGAGCGCCCCCGATGTGTTAAATATTTTCTTATGCATAGGTTCTTATCTTTTACTGATTATGTGCGTTTTAAGCGCGCGGGGTTTATTTCTA
>Ga0307933_1001452_pt1 | contig 18417 bp, 17 predicted proteins | sample OrgLakmetageno88_FD_201811 | JGI IMG/M metagenome (GOLD analysis project Ga0307933, IMG submission 201811) | Saline water microbial communities from Organic Lake, Antarctica - #88 | ecosystem: Environmental > Aquatic > Non-marine Saline and Alkaline > Saline | place: Antarctica: Organic Lake...
GGAGAGATTTTGTCCATGCTTTGATATTCATCTAAGCATAACATATTTGGCTTTTGATAAATGTCTAGCCAAAAAATTAAAAACCTGATGTTCAAGCAATTAACTCCCCGGCAGTGATGTGCCCTGCATGACCCCTCGTGTCCCTAAGTTTGTGCTCTACCTGCACCGATTTATCGTATAGGTAAGCATAATGAATAAAGCATTAATTTGTATTTTCACCTTCTTTGTGTGCCTCTCCACCCTCTTCGCAAATACCAATGTGCGGCACTGGAACATGACCGATGGAAGCCGTCTTTATGCAGAACTAGTGGCTTACGACGAGACTGCCAACCGAGTCCACCTTCGTATTCGAGAGTTAGAAGACAGCTATATGAAATTGGAGGACTTCTCCGTGCTCGATCAAGCTTGGTTGGTCGAGTGGTTGGAAGTCAGTGAGCGTCTCGCAGCGAAACTAGATGAACTCGCAGGGCGATACACTCACTATAATTTCGCAGGTGAGCTTTCAGATTACGATTTCTATGTCTACGAGCCGAGCCGCACGATGGATCGCACGCAACGGCCTATTATGATTCTTTTCAGTGCTGGCCCGAATGGCTTGCGTTATTTGCTACGCCACATCGATGCCGCCGAGGAAACGGGTATGACCGTGGTGGTGCTTGATCGCTTTGGGAACACTCACAGCGCAGAAGCCAGCAATGTGCTGTATGAGCAATTTCAAGAGATCTTCCCACAAATCGAGCGCACCGTCGCACATGCGCCTAACGAGTTCTACATGGGAGGCACTTCTGGTGGCGCTTTGAGAGCGTTTCGACTTAGTAACCGAGTTGCAAGACCTTGGGCAGGCATCTACTCGAATGGCGGCTGGCTAGGGCATACCGAGTCTTTGGAGGCGCACTATCCCGCCTACAAAGTCGTCGCCGTGAATGGCAACAATGACAAAGCCGCCAACCATTATTTGGAGCGCGACTTAAAAATCCTACAAGAGCACGGTGCCACAGTCGCGGTGATTTCCTTTGAAGGCGCCCATCAAATCCCGCCCACACAGAGCATCGCCAAGGCATTCGCATGGCTACTAGGCGACCAGGACATCCTCGAAGTCAGAGAAAAATAAGCTTCTGCTAATCGACGTTTCGAAATCGGATGTAATTATACCAGCCAACCAAGTTGAATCATCGCAACATCCGCCGATCTGCACCGGCTTTGCATCGCAACGCCAAACACGACGGACTTCGCCGGAATAGGCGTGGCGGTGGTGAATCCTTGGGTGGGAGAAAGCACCGCGCCCCTACTCTTCCACCGCGCCACGGCGGAACTGGGTGTATCCGTTTCTCATCGAGCTGTAGGGATCGATGGCGGTGCCTTTGAAGCTTTTATACTGCTCCATCATGCTGGGGCTGCGCGCGATCAACTCGGTTCCGGTGAGGGCGAGTTGCCACTCCCAGTTCCAGTGGCTGATCACGCTGTAGGGCTCCTTGAGCGGATTGACTGCGCGGTCGCCGACGAGGCCGCCTAGGTCACGCAAGTTGGATGGCCCGAGCAGGGGCAGAACTAAATACGGCCCTTCGCCAATGCCCCAGCTGGCGAGCGCCTGCCCGACATCTTCGGGCTTAATCGGTGCAAAAGCTTCCATCGTGTCTGCGGGACGCAGGATGCCGGCTAGGCCGACGGTCGAATTAATTGCAAAGCGCCCAGTCTCCACCCAAGCACCTTTGAGGCGCCCTTGCAGCAGGTTTCCCGCGAGCCGCACGGGGTAGCGTAGGTTTTGGAAAAAGTTACTCGCACCTCTTTCCACCGGGTCGGGTGTAATCGCGGTGTAGCCTGCGACCAACGGATCGAAAACTTTTAGATACACGAAGTCGTTGAACTGAAAGGTGTAGCGATTGATCGCTTCCAGTGGGTCAAACACATCGTTGGCGGGCGAGACGTCTTCGTAGAAAAATGATTCGTCCTCCGTTAGGTTTGTAACCTGAGCGGACAGAGCGCTCGCACAGATGAGACTGGCCAGCGCAGCGAGCCATGTGATGGGATTAAATTTTTGTATCTTCATCAATGTCCTCCTTTTCGAGAATTTCTTGTAGACGGGCAATTAGCTCAGCGGCGTTGCCTCTGCGGAAATGATCGTCGAGTTGTTCACGATAGTTGGAAACGACGCTCACATTTTCAGCGACGATGTCGTAGATCTGCCAGCCGCTGGACACGCGCCCGAGCCGGTAGAGCACGTAGTAAGTTTTGCCGTCGAGGACGACGGTCGATTCAATCTCCATCCGCTTGTCGGTAATGACGACAAGCTTCCCCAGCGTGACTTCGGGGCGGGTCTTCCCCTTGAGGCCATTCACATAGGCTTTGAGCACGAGCTGCTTCACTAGCTCCAAAACTTGAGTCCTCTCGCCATCGTCCATCAGCTGCCAGTTACGCCCGATGGCGCGCCGGATGATCACGTCCAGATCGTAGTTCGCTTCCACCTTTTGGCGGACTTGCGACTGCTTTTCCTGATCTGAAACACCCGACGTGCCTTCGGCATAAATCACATCCAGAGAAGCATTGATCGTGGCCAGCAGTTTATCCGCTTGCAACTGCTCTGCCGAAGCAGATGAGCCGCCGACCAGCCACGCACAGAGCATAACTTTATAGAAATTGTGTAACATATAGGATGGAGACAAACGCTATTCTTCCTTCTCGTCAATACCTCCGAACGCGAAACGGCTGATCAAACTTTCGATATCCAAGGCCGATTCGGTGTCTACGATCATATCCCCTGGCTCCAGCGCAAAACCCGAGCCGCCGGGGGAGAGATCGATAAAGCGGTCGCCGATCAGCCCGGCCGTCTTGACGGAGGCGATGGTATCGTCGTCGAGCTGCAAGGAATTGGGCAACTCCAGAGTCACGATCGCGAAGAAATTATCACTCAGCACCACATTTTTGACGGTGCCGATCCGCACGCCGGCGATCTCGATGCGGCCGCCGGGGTTGACGCCGCTGGCGCTGCTGAAGCGGGCATCCAGCGTATAGCTATCGCTGCCGAAGACGCGCGCACTGCCGACTTGCACCGCGAGGTAGAGCACCGCTGCGAGCCCGACGAGCACAAAACAGCCGACAAGGAATTCAATGGTTCGTTTATTCATAATAAATTAAGCAACTCCATGCTGGGGTGATTTTTTGCGACCATAGTTGGCCTTGCTCAGGAAGCCGGAGAGCGCCGACTGCGCGTCGGCATTGAGTTCGTCCGGTTTTCCAAAAAATTTAATACGCCCCGCATCCAGCCAAGCCACATGGTCGCTGATCTCAAAAACTTCGGGTATGTCATGGCTGACGAGCAGCGCGGTGAACCCAAAACGCTCGCGGTAATCAGCGATCATTTCAAACACACTGAACTTACGCTCCGGGTCAAGCCCTGTCGTCGGCTCGTCGAAGAGCACGACTTGCGGCTTGGTGATGAGCGCACGCCCCAGTGCAACGCGCTTTTTCATGCCACCAGAAAGTTCGCCAGGGAAACGCGCCGCCGAGTCGCTCAGCTCCAAGTGTGCCAGCATCTCATCGACCCGCTCTTTGATCGCCGCCTTACCAAGCTGGCTGGCCTCGCGTAGTGGTAGCGCTACGTTTTCAAAGGCAGTCATCGAATCAAACAGCGCGTTATTTTGAAACATATAGCTGAAAGTGACGCCTTCATCGCTATTGGCGCGGCGGCGGCTCTGCGAGATCGCTTTTCCATCCAGTTCCACGGTGCCTGCGTCGGCTTGCAACAAGTTGGCGATGCACTTCAGCAGCACCGACTTGCCGATGCCGCTTTTGCCAATAATCGTCGTCACCGAAGCAGCCGCCACATCCAAATCGATGCCGTCTAGCACGCGATTTTCACCAAAGTGCTTCTTGAGGCCACGTATTTTAAGAAAGGGATCCATGCTACAGCAGGAATGAGGTGATTAAATAGTCGGCGGCCAGCACAGACACGCTCGACCAAACCACTGCACGCGTGGCCGACTCGCTGACGCCACGCACGCCGGGCGAAGAAGCCTTGCGATGCGTATTAAATCCGCGATAGGCGCAGATCGAAATCGTCAACAGCCCAAAAACCAGTGACTTGATAAATCCACCCTGCACGTCTGCCCAAGTCACGCTCTCAAAGACGCGGTTCCAATACACGCCCGCATCCACATTGAGCAATAGCGAGCCTGTCAAGTAGCCGCCAAAAATCCCTACCAGATCAAAAACCGCCGTCAGCATCGGGAAGCAGATCAAAGTCGCCACCAAGCGCGGTCCCACCAGATAACCCAGCGGGTCAATACTCATCGTCTGCAAGGCATCGATCTGTTCGTCATTACGCTGGAAGCCCAACTCTGAAGACATTGCCGAGCCCGCCTGCCCCACCACCATCAGCGCCGTCAACACCGGCCCCAGCTCCCGGATCAAAGAAAGTGCGACCGCCGTGCCGAGCGCCGATTCAGCGCCGAACTTAACTAAGGTATAATACAGCTGGAGCCCCATTACCAAGCCGGTAAACAGCCCCACTGTCGCCACGATCGGGAAGCAGCGCACCCCGATCTCATGGATCGCCACAATCAGTTTCGATAAACGCCTCTTTTGCAGGAAGAAGCCACGCACCGCCCCTAGGCCGAAGACAGTGATCTCCCCCAGCTCAAAAACCACAGAAAGGGCTGAACATCCAAGTGTGCGTATCATAGAAAAATGTGTGCGTATTATTAAGGTGGAAAAAAATAGTATGACACAGAACAACCGCCAATTGGAAGCTGAACTTTATAAAAACACACAAACCGGGTGCATAACAAATTTTTTCCAAAAGTGCTTAACCGAAATAGCTGTGATTCCAGTATTAAAACATTCAGCTAATTCGATACAGCGCGCTGAAGAGCATGTCGCCGCAGCTGGCCTGACGCGCCAATCGCTGACAGCCAGCCGCCTCCATGCCCGCTTCGGTATCGGGCAACTCCCGCGCAGTCAGCCCGGCGAAAACGCCGAAGAAGCGGTATAAAATCTTGAGCCAAAGCTTCGCCCGCAACCGACGCCATCCCGCATCTGGCAGGCAAAAGTCCGCGAGTAGCCAGTAGGCTTGTCCGCCCGCGCAGGTGCGCAGCTTTGCCACGGATTGCCGCATCACCGCGTTCTCAAAATTATCAAAGAAGAAGAGCGTCACGATCAGATCGAAGCCCGCCTCCGGCAGCGGCGCTTCTAGCAAGGCTTGAACAACAAACTCGATCCGCTGTGCACCCAGGCCAGCCTTGCGCAAGCGCGCCTGCGACCGCGCCACCATACCCGCGCTCGGATCCACCACCGTGATTGCCGCCTGCGGAAACCGCCGCACAAACGCGCACAAAAAAGAGCCCTCCCCCTCCCCCACGATCAAGACCCGCTGCGGCGAGGTCAGCGCCGCCAGCCGCGCCAACTGCCCCATCCGCGCCCGCTGTAATCGGGTGCCCATGGTGCTACGCTCGATGCACTGATAAAACGGAGCCAAGCGTGAATAGTTCACTAGCGAGTCTGCATCTTCGGATCGACAATATCACGCATCACATCGCCCAGCACGTTGTAGGCGATGACTGTCACGAAAATGGCGAAACCGGGTGTGAGTAGCCACCAGAAGTTTAGGTAAAACACCTTCACATCCTGTGCCTGTGAGAGCATTAAGCCCCATGAGGCTGAGGGTTCTTGAATGCCCAAGCCGAGAAAAGAGAGCGCCGCTTCACCGAGCACGTAGCCGGGGATCGAAAGTGTGGCCGCGACAAGCAAGTAGCTGATCAAGTTCGGTAAGATATGTTTACGCAAAATCACTAAGGGTGACTGCCCCATACTCTCAGCTGCCATCACGTATTGATTTTGGCGCAGGGAGAGCGTCATCCCGCGTAGGATACGCGCAGTGCCGGCCCAGCCGATCAGGGCTAGGATGACTACGATGACAAAAAACATCTGATCTGAGGCAAAGTGCGGTGCCAAGGCTGACCGCAGTGCGAGTAGTAAATAGAGTCCGGGTATGGCCATCATAAACTCGACCATCCGCATGGCGACAAAATCGACGCGGCCGCCGAAGTAGCCGCTCAACCCACCGACGATGAAGCCGAGCACCATCGTAATCGTGATCCCGAGAAGGCCAATAAAAAGGGAGACCCGCGCCCCAAAGACTAGTCGGGAGAAAACATCCCTGCCCGTGGAATCACTCCCAAGTAAATAGACGGGTCCCGCATCATCTTCGACTTGGAAGAGATGCCAACGCATGGGGATCAACCCGAGCAGGCGATACTCGAAACCGGGCGCAAATAGATCGAGCGCATAGGAGCGCCCTTCGATCACTTGGTAGAGAGCCTCTGTCGGGTCGATCAGTTCGTAGGCTTGCACTCTGAGCCCTCCCTCGCCCCAAATGATCGCGGTGGGCGGATGATAAGTGCGGTCGAGATCTATCGCGTTTGTCTCATAGGGTGCCAGTGGATCGGCGAAAATCGCCGCGAGGTAGAGCGCCAGCAACACGGAAGCCGAGGCGATCCCGAGGGGGCGGCGGAAGACTTCCTTGAATAAATTCCAGACAATACCCATCTTACTTTTTGTTCTCCAATCGTATGCGGGGGTCGGACCAAGCCAGTAGAATATCTGCCAGCAGATTGCCCACGACTAGCATGATGCAGCCGAGCATCACCGAGGCGAGCACCACGAACTGATCCTCACGTAAGATCGACTGATACATAAGCTGACCCAGGCCAGGATACTGTAACACGATCTCGACCATGAGGGCACCACTTAACAGCCCGGAGAAGGTAAAACCAAAGGCGCTGATCAACGGATTGATGGCGTTGCGCAGCACATGCTTAAACATAACCACTCGCTCGCGTAGTCCTTTGGCGCGAGCCGTGGCGACGAAGCCTGCGCGAATCGTATCGAGAAAATTAGCCCGCATGATCCGCATGATGCTGGCGATGGAACCAATCCCCAGCGCGAGCGTAGGCAAGATCAGGTGGTGAGCTCGGTCGAGCACTTGACCACCGAAGCTGAGGTAGTCGTAGTCAATCGAAGTGGCTCCCCCAAGGGGAAATAAGCCAGTCTGTGCGGCAAAGAAAACGAGCAACAGAGCGAGGAAAAACTCGGGGATCGAAAGGGCGGTATAAGCCAGCCCCGCCGAGACGCGATCAAAGATGGAATCTTTATAAACCGCCGCAAGCACACCGAGTGGAATTGCAATGATCCAAGAAAAAACGAAGGCCGATAGCGAGAGGAGAAACGTCGCCCATAGCCGCTGACCGATCAGATCGGAAACGGGAAGCTTGTAGGCCCACGAGTGCCCAAGGTTCCCCTGCAGAACGTTGCCCAACCATTTATAGTATTGCACGTACCAAGGTCGGTCGAGGCCGAACTCGGTCTCGATTGCTTGAATAAGCTCAGCGGGCACGTCGCGCTGCGCCTTGACGGGCGTCAGAAAATCACCAGGGGCGAGGCTCATGAGGATGAACACGAGCATCGTGATCGCGAGGAGCAACGGAATCAGCATGAGCAAGCGACGAAAGATGAAGGCGATCATTCCTTCACCTCCGGCCACAGAGATTCCATATTCCAGGTGAGGCCGCCCAGCGCAGTCGGCTGGATGTTCTGCCAGCGATTCTGATAGCCGACGAAGTCCTTCGCACTGACGAGGAAGATGAGTGGCTGCTGCTCAGCTAGGATCACTTGCACCTCGTTAAAATACTTCTTTCGAAGTTCGACATCGGTGTGGCGCCCGACTTCGAGCATGAGCTGATCGATGCGCGCCTCCCATTGCGTCGCAGGAGTCGTCTGCTGCGGATGCCAGAAGTGCATGCGGCCTCCACTCATCAAGATGTCTTTACCCGCATAGGGATCGGGTGCGCCGCCGCCGAGTCCGAGCATACAGGCCTCGTAGTCGAACGAATCAGAAATCTTAGTCACGATGGTGTTAAAATCTAAAAACTGCAACTCTACCTCGATCCCCAGAGTGGCCATGTTCTCCTTAAAAACCGTCGCCATCTCGACCCGCAGGCCGTTGTTTGAATTCGTCATGAGCGAAAACTCGACCTGCCGACCTTCGCGATCAAACAAAACGCTTTCTCGATACTCGAAGCCCATTTCCTCGAATAGAGCGCGCGACTTTTCCGGGGTATAGCTGTATTTCCGAATGGCGTCATTATACCAAAACTTGCGCTTGGGCGAGACGTAGCCGTGGAGGATGTCGGCCCGATTGAAGAAGACTCCTCGAATAATCCCTTCGCGGTTGATCCCATAAGAGACGGCCTGCCGAAAGCGTTTATCTGAAAACCATTCGAATTTATACGGAGGCACAAAGGGCTTGCCTTCGGAATTCTCGCCAGGGTTCAGGTTAAACCAGACAAAGTTCGTCGTGCTCGACGGCCCCATATCGAGCACCGTGTAGTCGAAGCGCTCAGCCCCGCGGCGAACCCAGGATACATTATCCGGACCAATCGACTCGAAATCGGTCAACCCCTGCGCGAAGGCCACGTTGCTGCTATTGGCATCCTGCACGATCTTCGTGATGATGCGATCCACGTAGGGCAGCCGCTGACCCTCGAGGTTAACTTTCCAGTAGTTGGGGTTGCGCCCGAAGACCATCCGCTCCCCAGCTCGGTAGGCTTCGAGCACGAACATGTTCAAGCCGACGATCTTCCACGGCTCGTTGATCGCGGTTTCCACACTCCACTGGTCGAGTAGCGTGCCGTCCTCATAGGCCTCTCCTAGAATATGCTTTGGCAAAATATCGACGCCTCCGCCAAAAAGTAGAAAAGGCGCATACACCTCGGGCGTGGTGAACCGCACGGTGTAGTCATCCAGCTTCTCGAAGGTCGGCTCTTGCCCGTTGATTTGCTGCCCGAAAGTTGCGCGGGAATTGTAGCGGTAGAGCGGACGACCGTCCTCTCCCGTGAGCACGGCTCCAGTATCAGGGTCGCGCTTCTTCGCGAAAAAAGTCTGCCATGTGAAAACTACATCCTCCGCCGTAAACGGATGCCCATCACTCCAGTGCACTCCCTTGCGCAGGTGGAAGGTGTATTCCAAGCTGTCTTCAGATATCTCCCAAGACTTCGCCAGGTTGGGGATGACTTCGCCCGTCTCCGAATCGAGCGTGGTCAAGCTATCGAGGATGCGCCCGATCACCACCGAGCCGCCTACGGATTCATTGATCAAAGGATTCAGAGTGCCGATATCCCCCGCGACCGTTTCGGTGATATGCCCGCCGAACACGCCCGCAGGGAAATCCACCACTAAGGCATCTTGCGGGATGGGATGAACGACTGGCTCGGGGCGCTCGACTTTTTCGCCCTGTCCACAACCGACAAAAAAAAGCACCACGATGGCTAAAGCAATCATGGGTGGGCGAAGGCGAACTCTCTGGAATAAGCGACGATCCATACAATGCCACCTACGAAAGCCGTCGAGTGGCTTTGTTCAACGTTTTTCCAGCTATTTTAACCCTCGGAGAAAGATTTTTGAAACTTCACATTTGAGAAATACGATCTACTCTCCGTAATCACCATGTCGCATCCAGCCCCCACCCCACAGACTTTTCTTGTCGAAGATGCTTGGAAACCGCTCCCCGGTGGCCACTGGCGTATCGACACCGCTCAGCATCTGCTGCGCCGGATGAGCTTTTCCGCCACTCCGGAGGCCGTCACCGCCGCCCTGCGTAAGTCGCCTCGGCAGTGCGTGCGAGAAGCCTTTCAGCCCGGCGCCGTGATGCCAAAGTCCGAGGCGCTTACCGAGTTCGAGGCCACTGTCGACCAGCGCCACCGCGACATCTATCAAGGCGATGCCGACTTTGAGACAAAACGTCAGCTGCGCCGCGAGCTACGCAAGGAAGACAACGAACTCTTCCAAGAATACGCGATGGACTGGTTCTACTACGCGCGCGCTGCCGATCACAGCGCCTGCGAGAAATACGTCCTGTTCTTGCAAGACATCTTCGTGGTCGAGCGCTCCAAGATCCGGGAAAGCTACGCCCTCTATAATATGCAACAGACTCTGCGAGCTGGCATCCACGGCGACTACCCCGAGCTCTGTAAGCAGATCAGCAAAGAGCCAGCCATGCTCAAATACCTCGACCTCGTTGACAATACCGCGCGCAAACCCAACGAAAACTTCGCCCGTGAACTCTTCGAGCTATTCATCCTCGGCGAGGGCAACTACACCGAAACCGACATCAAAGAAGCCTCCCGCGCCTTCACCGGCTACCGCGTCCGAAATCGCACCGAGTTCTTTTTCCAAAAAAACCTCCACGATAACACCCGCAAGACCATCTTCGGCGAGACAGACAATTGGGATGGCGACGAAGTCATCGACCTCACTTTCAAGCAGCCCGCCGCCCAGACTTTCCTCATCCGCGAGCTCATTAAGTTTTACCTCACTGAGGAGGCCGTGCCCGAAGCCTACATCGAAGCCCTCGGGCAGCAATGGGCAGACCACGGCTACAGCCTCACCTATCTCAACGAAACCTTTTTCCAGAGCCGCCTCTTTTTCCACCCCGCCTATCGCGGAAACTTCGTCAAAAGCCCCACCCATTTCTACCTCGGCCTCTGCCAAGACTTACGGCTCGACGTCGCCCCCTTTCAGAGCCGCGTATTACGCAGCATGGCCACGATGGGGCAATCCTTCTACGATCCGCCCAACGTGCGCGGCTGGCTCTACGGCGAACATTGGATTAATTCGACCACCATAAGCGGCCGCCGCCAGCTGGTCGACTACCTCTTCGCCCCGCTCAACGAAAAGAAGCTCAACGGCAACGAACAACGCGACCTCGAAGCAGCCCGCAATGCAGGCCGAGGCAACTTCCTCGTCACCGAAGAACGCCTCAAACAAGTCATCGGCACCGGAGCCGAAGATCTTGCCGACCACTTCACCACCTACTTTATCACCGCCCCCTCGCGCCCGGCTTACAGCCAAGCACTCAAAGAAATTTTAGGCGACACCCACTCCAAAGGCGCCGCCCAGCGCATCCGTTACGCCATGATCGCCCTCCTCCAATCCCCCGCATATAATCTATGCTAGTCAGCTGCGCCCACTAGCATAGATTATAGGCAGGTTTATCAGTTTCCAGTTATTCAGTTTTCAGTTTCTTAATTTTTTACATCTCGTATCCCGTATCTCTTACCTCGCCCATGAAAAACCTTCCCCTCACCCGTCGTGAATTCATCCGAGGCACTGGTGGCCTCGGCTTCCTCGCCTTCAGCGGAGCCGCCCCCGCCTTTCTCGCGCGCAGCGCCCTAGCGCAAACTCCCGCCCCCGAGCGCGACCGCAGCATACTCGTCATCATCCAACTCGCCGGGGGCAACGATGGGCTCAATACCGTCGTCCCCTTCACCGACGACCGCTACTACAAGTTGCGCCCCACCCTCGGCCTGCGCGACGGCCTGCTCCATTTAAACGACGACCTCGCCCTGCACCCCGCCTGCCCAGAGCTGCACCAACTCTACGACAACGGCCACCTCTCCATTGTCCAAAACGTCGGCTACCCCAACCCCAACCGCAGCCACTTTCGCTCCACCGAGATCTGGGAAACCGCCAGCGACAGCGAGACCTTCAAACGCGAAGGCTGGCTCGGCCGCTACTTTGATAATACCTGCGCCGGCTCGCCCGATCAAAGCGAAGACGCCGATCCCAACGCCATCCACGTCGGCGATATGATCCCCCAGAGCTTCCTCTCCGAGCAGCCGCACTCCCTCTTCGGCATGAAGCACCGCGGTAGCTTCGACCGCGGCACCGACCCCGCCGACCTCGCCTACGAAAAGCTACTCATGGCCGACCACATCGAGGGCAACGCCAGCTACCTCCAGCACACCATGATGAACACCCTCGTCACCGAGCGCCGCGTGGAAAAATTCATCGCTCAATATAAAGCCCAGTCCAGCTACCCCAGCACCAAGCTCGCCCAATCCCTCAAACGCGTGGCCGCCCTCATCCACGCCAACATGGAGACCCGCATCTACTTCGTCTCCCAAGGCGGCTACGATACTCATGCCAACCAGCTCACCAATCACCACAAGCTATTGACTGAGCTCTCCGGCGCAATGCACGCCTTTCAAAAAGACCTCGACGCCCACAAGAAGGATGACCAGGTGCTCACCATGACCTTCTCCGAGTTCGGCCGCCGCCCCGCCGAAAACGGCAGCGCCGGCACCGACCACGGCACCGCCGCCCCGCTCTTCGTAATGGGCTCCAAAGTAAAAGGCGGCCTCCTCGGCCAAGCCCCCGAGCTAGTCACCGACATCAAAAAAGACCTAGAGTATTCCACCGACTTCCGAGGCATCTACAGCAGCGTCCTAGACAAATGGCTCGAAGCCGACTCCAGCAAGATCCTAGGCGAAAAGTTCGCACACGTCCCGTTTGTGTGAAATGAAAATTCGTAGAAGCGACACTCTTGTCGCTTTATCCACGCCTGAGGCAGCCTCGCAGCACAGATCTCATGAGTCCCAGCAAAGCGACAAGAGTGTCGCTTCTATTTAAACGGTAAACCTCAGCTTCGCGAAGTTCCGAACCACGGTCTCCTTCGATCATGCCGCAACACCATAAACTTTATAAATTTGGCTTCCACGCGATAAAGAAAATTAAAAGGAAACCTTTTCAAGTGAGCCCGCGCACCCTCTGTATGATGCTAAAATCGTAGAAGCGACACTCTTGTCGCTTTATCCACGCCTCGGGCAGTCTCGCAGCAACGGTTCCTTCGAGCCCGCAAATCAAAACACTACGAGCAAAATCCATCAGCCCGTAGGGGCGCGATTTACGCCTTCCCAAACCGCAGTCGGTGGATCACGAACACCAGCAACACCGTAAAAGCAAAATACCAAGCAAAGCTCTGCAACGAATCCACGAAAACCGACTGCTGCGCCACCTCGCCGGCCACGCTGCCATCGGCCTGCGTTTTGATCCACACGATCAGCCCCGAATACATCAACGACACCGCGCCATAGCTGAAGTTGGTCGAAAGTCCACGAAAGCTCAACACCGTCGCCCGCTGCTCCGAAGAGGCCGCTTCGTTCAAATAACGACTCACAAAGAAGCCTGTCAACTGGATCGACGCATACAAAAAGATCGCCGGCACAATACCCCAAATCGGCACAGCAAAGCTGATCCCCCAGAGTCCCATGAAAACCGCGACCGAAGTGAGCAAAAAGTTTTTAACCGGCGTGCTTTTCTCCGCCAACAAGCGTGCCAGCCTCGGCACGAAGAGCCCCATCAGCGCCATGCCCGAGCCGATCAATCCATAGCTTGAAATCGGTAGATCGATCACATTCCAATACTCACTGGCCAGCGTTAAAAATTGGCGCACCACACTATCGATTACCATCGCCGCCAGAAGAATGCCGAATGGCAAAGGCGTCGCCCAAATCCAGCGCGCCGCCGCGCCCGTGCGCTGCCAACTCTGCGCCAGAGTTTCGCGCACCGTCAGCTTCGTCTCCAGCGGCGGCTCCCGCATACGTAGCGCCATCCAAAAAACGATCACTCCCGAAAACAAAGTCAGCAAGATCGGCAGCTTAATCAGCTGCGATTGCTCGACCGTGAACGGTGCCCCAAAGAACTGCAGCACCGCATTGACCATTTGAGGATCATACACCGCCGCGCCGATCATCATCGCAAAAAAGAAAGCAATCGAAGTATCGCGCTGCACCCGCTCCAGCACCCTTCCCCATTGATTTTCCAGCCCAGCCGCTTTCAGCGAATCATAGGCCAGCGCCTCATCCGCCCCACTCGCCGCCGCCTCCGCCACACCGCTCAGCACACGGTTCAGCACAAAGAGCGCGAAGAGCAAAGTCCCCCCACCTATCGGCGCGAAAAGCAACACAGCCATTTCTAGCAACATACAGATACCCGCCACGATCAACAAACTGCGCCGCCCCACCGTATCAGCCAGCGCCCCCGAAGGCACCTCCATCAGAACGATGGTCGCCGCCCAGATTGCATTCAGCAGCGCAAACTGCCCCAGCGTGAGCCCGAAGTCCAAAAACAGCAGTGCGTAGACCGGGTAGTAAAAACGCGCCGAGAAAAATACCCGAAAAAGGGTAAAGCTGCGCACATTGCTCCAAGCAATTTTTTCTAGATCAGCGGTGTTCATTCTAAGTCAATACTTATACCAGCTAGGCTTAGCCGGCGGCTTCAAGCCCTGCGCCTCGTAAGCAGTTTTAAAGTGCATTTTAGCAAAATTACCGAGCCCAGCAGCCCCTTTTTCTTCGACGATTTTCTTGGCTTGTGCCAGCACCATCGCGCTGGCGCCCTTGAGCAAGCGCTCGCCCATTTCGTCCGAAAGTCGCTTCATCTCACGCACATAGACGGCGCGCGCGATGATCGACGCCGCAGCCACCACAGGGTCAGACTCCGCCTTAGTGCGGCTGACGAGGTTGAAATCTTTGCGATCCTTAACGTAAGCATCGACCAACTTCTGCTTGGTAAACTGGTCAAGTAGCCCCCATGGCGCAGCGCGTTCGTCAAGCGCCTGATTGAGCGATTTTCCATGATACCAAGCCAGCAGCTTGTTCAGATTACAGTCAAATTTCTTGTAGAGTTCGTTGTATTTCGGCATGCGTGCGAAGGCGGTCTTAATGACGACGCCCTCGGTCTTGCGGATTTCCTTGTCCAGCTTAAGGATGCTACCGTCGGTCAGCGTCTTACTATCGGCCACACCCAGCCCCATCCATTGCCGCACCATGTCGCCGTCGGCGACCACGCAGGCCGTAACGAGTGGGCCGAAGAGGTCGCCCTTTCCGCTCTCATCGCATCCGGCGTGCAGCGTGAACCATTCCGGGTTGTGCACCTCATCATAGCCGAGCCGCGCATCACCCGTGATCTCCGCTTCGAGAATGTCGCGCACGAAGTCTTCCGTCTTTTTCCCTGACACCACTAGCTTACCGCTTTGGTAGCCGACCACGTTGACCTTCTCCCCTTTGAAAGCAAACAAGGTGTAAGCCACCTCGTAAGGAAACCACACGCCAGAGCCATTCGCCTCCAAGCGCTCCGCCAGTTGATCCATCTGCTCATCGTCGAGCTTGATGGTGTAGATCATCTTCTTTTTAGGATTGTCGTCCTCCGATTGCTGAGATTTCTTTTTAGGCATGGGCATTTTAGAGAACACCGAAATCATAGGATCCAGCGATTAGAATCAAGACGCGATGTTATCTAATTGCTAATTCGCCAAAGGCTTCAGACATCGAATGAAAAGTCAATGAGTCCTCAATCCGATCCCAAATTCGACCATCAAAGTTCCACCTTCGACGCTTCCGAGACCTGCTCAAGCAAGGTTCGACCTTTGAAGCATCTCACCATCGCCATTATCGGCGGCGGAGCTGCTGGTTACTTCGCTGCCATCACCGCTGCTGAGGCCAACCGCGCCGCTCAGGTCACGATTTACGAAGCGAGCAAGCGCACGTTGACCAAAGTTAAAATCTCTGGCGGCGGCCGCTGCAACGTCACCCACCAGTGCTTTGATCCCAAAGAGCTCGCCACCCGCTACCCCCGCGGTGCCCGCGAGCTGCGCGGCGCCTTCCACCGCTGGCAGCCACAGGACACCATTGATTGGTTCGAAAAGCGCGGCGTCCAGATCAAAGCCGAGCCCGACGGACGCATGTTCCCCATCAGCGACGACTCACAGACCATCATCGACTGCTTTCACGGCGCCGCCCAGCGCGCAGGCGTAGAATTACGCAAAGAAATTGGCCTAAAAACCCTCAGCCAAAATCCAGATCAAAGCTTCACCCTCCATCTAAGCGACCACACCCAAGTGCGCGCCGACAAAGTGCTGATCGCAGCTGGCTCGCTAAAAGCCTCTCCCCTCACCCGCGCCCTCGAAGCCCTCGGCCACAGCATCGCACCCCTCGCCCCCTCCCTCTTCGCCTTCAATCTAGCCGACAAACGCACCCACGATCTAGCCGGCCTCTCCGTCCAAAACGCCAGCATCACCCACGTAGAGGCGCCACCCCAGGGAGGGCGGTTGTCCCCAACCGCCGCCGCCGAGGGAGGGCGGTTGTCCCCAACCGCCGCCACCGAGGCAGGGCGGTTGTCCTCAACCGCCGCCGCCACTCAGGGAGGGCGGTTGTCCCCAACCGCCGCCACCGAGGCAGGGCGGTTGTCCCCAACCGCCGCCACTCAGGGAGGGCCGTTGTCCCCAACCGCCGCCGCCATCCAGGGAGGGCGGTTGTCCCCAACCGCCGCCACCGAGCCTACCGATCCCCCCACAAAACCCAAAACCAAGTTTAAAAAGCCCGCCCCTCAAACCGGCCCCATCCTGATCACCCACCGCGGCCTGAGCGGCCCCGCCATCCTCCGTCTTTCCGCTTGGCAAGCCCGCGCCCTCCAAGACGAAAACTATCATTTTGAGATACAAATCAACTGGCTCGGCAAAGTATCCGAAAACCAAATACGCGAGCAATTCAACCGGCTGCGTAAAGGCAAGACCCAAGTCAAATCGAAAGTCTTCGAGCAGATCCCCCGCCGCCTCTGGGAGCGCCTCGTCGCAACAGTCGGCATCCCCGAAGACCTCAAATGGGCGCAACTGCCGAGAGACAAAGAGACCGCACTCATCCAAGAGCTGCTCGACGGCCACTACCAAGTTCAGGGGAAAACCACCAACAAAGACGAGTTCGTCACCTGTGGTGGCGTCAGTCTCAAAGAGATCAATTTTAAGACTATGGAAAGCAAACTGGTGCCCAACCTCCACTTCGCTGGCGAGTGCCTCGACATCGACGGCATCACCGGCGGCTTCAACTTCCAAGCCGCCTGGACGGGCGGACGAATCGCAGGCCAAGCAATGGCTGATAGCGTGTGAACCCTAATCTTTAGCGGAGATCTTTTGAACACCTAAAACAGAAACTGCAGATTGATTCGCGCTTGACCACGCACAGTTGCTGACTAGTCTAGTCAGTATGGATCCGAAGCAATATCACCAAGATGATGGCATGTCTGCCGATTGGCAGCTACAGGAGGCCAAGGCCTGCTTTAGCGAAGTCGTGCGTCGCGCCAAAGATCGTCCACAACGAGTCACGGTGCGAGGTAAGCCTTCAGCAGTGGTCGTTTCGGCGGAATATTTTGAACGAATGCTGCCGGAGTCGGGAGCCGATCTAACCAAGTTAATGGCAAATGCGCCCCTCGGTGACTTGGGTGACTTAGAATTCGGCGAGCACAGCGAGGCCATGCTGGTACGAGAGATCGAGCTATGAGTGGCTGGCTACTCAACACCAATGTACTCTCCGAACTTCGAAAACCAAACTGCAACCTGGCAGTCAAAGAATGGATCGCACAGCGCCGAAGTATTGAGCTCTATGTAAGCAGCGTGACCTTTGCGGAGATTCGCTTCGGAATTGGGCGGATCGAAGACGCAGCACGACGGCACACGCTCAACCATTGGCTCGATTCAGAGCTGCGCCCGTGGTTTCGCGAGCGCGTGATCGAGATCGACGAAGCTGTCATCCTCCGCTGGCGAGAAATGGTGGAAGCAGGACGCAAACATGGGCATACCTTCAGTCAGCCGGATTTATTTATCGCTGCATCCGCCGACCTGCACGGGCTTTGCGTAGCAACAAGAAACGCTCCGGACTTCACCGAAACAGGTGTGGCAGTGGTAAATCCTTGGACAGGAGAATGAGAACTAATCAGAGAAACTTTCGACTTCGACCCTGATCAACAACACCTGGATTGGTGCCTACCCCATTGGCTAACCGACCCGACAACCAGCCCTTAAAACTCGTCAAGCGGGTTGCCTGTCCTTTACGTTAGGAAAATGAAAAAGGCCCTTTCAATGGTTCATAAATTACACAGGGTATTTAATGTTCCCAAATCATCCGTAGCGAACTCGCGCTAGCGAGGTCTCCCACGTCACGCCAAGCCCTACGCCAAGACGCGACTAGCGTCGCATCGCTACACAAATCATCCGTAGCGAACTCGCGCTAGCGAGGTCTCTCGCGTCACGTCAAGCCCTACGCCAAGACGCGACTCGCATCCCATCGCTACACAAATCATCCGTAGCGAACTCGCGCTAGCGAGGTCTCCCGCGTCACGCTAAGCCCTACGCCAAGACGCGACTCGCATCGCATCGCTACAAAAATCATCCGTAGCGAACTCGTGCCAGCGAGGTCTCTCGCGTCACGCTAAGCCCTACGCCAAGACGCGACTCGCGTCGCATCGCTACACAAATCATCCGTAGCGAACTCGCGCTAGCGAGGTCTCTCGCGTCACGTCAAGCCCTACGCCAAGACGCGACTCGCATCCCATCGCTACACAAATCATCCGTAGCGAACTCGCGCCAGCGAGGTCTTCCGCGTTGCGCCAAGCCCTACGCCAAGACGCGACTCGCGTCGCATCGCTACACAAATCATCCGTAGCGAACTCGCGCTAGCGAGGTCTCTCGCGTCACGTCAAGCCCTACGCCAAGACGCGACTCGCATCCCATCGCTACACAAATCATCCGTAGCGAACTCG
>Ga0307933_1001453_pt1 | contig 18414 bp, 14 predicted proteins | sample OrgLakmetageno88_FD_201811 | JGI IMG/M metagenome (GOLD analysis project Ga0307933, IMG submission 201811) | Saline water microbial communities from Organic Lake, Antarctica - #88 | ecosystem: Environmental > Aquatic > Non-marine Saline and Alkaline > Saline | place: Antarctica: Organic Lake...
AGGAAGGGTTCGATTGCCTTCAATCAGATTGCTGTAGTACGAGTTGATGACAGCCATGTGCCGACGCAACGTATCCGCTGTCTCCGGCTCAAGCTGGCCGGCGATCTGAGCGGCCTTCCTGTTCAGGGTGCTGGCCAGATCGAGAAGGCCCTCTTTCGTACAGGATTTCTCGTTTGGCGCAAAAGGCGCGGCACTCATCCAAGATGTCATCTGATACCTTAATTCGTGTAGTGATTCTGTGCTTCTGGCCCGAAGTTTGACCGGGTATTTGTCCGGCATTATGACCGGTTGCCAGCAGCGGAGCAGAGTTCCTGCTGATGACAATATATTTGGCTTTTGGCCAGCATACATAGGCGCTGACATCATTTCCAGTTTTTGAAGCTCAGCTTCATCTGGTCCTATTTTCTGTTTTTCTGTCCGGCCAAGTGACCGGCAATCTGTCCGGCAAAATCTTGTTTGGCTCTCTTAATCTTTTATGGAGGGAAAGGTGCTCAACAGTTAAGCCCGAGGGGAACAGGTCATACCGCCTATCTTCAACGTTCGCTTCGCAAACGGAGCACCTAAACAAAAGCGAACCTTGGAAGCGCAGCAAATTACTCACTTTCTTCACCCTGAATTGGTTAAGAAACAAGCTTTCATGATCGCTGGTGAGCGATCAAATGGCGTCACAAACGAAGCACGAGATAATGTGTTCGATTACATTGGGCGGCTCCATGACTACAGGAAGCGAATCAGAGGCGCCGCTCAGGATCTGAAGCTGTCTTCCTGTAAACATCCTCGTTTCAGCACATGCTTGTAGACAGAAATAATCGCGCATAGCGCCTGATTTTGAGCACCCGGACTGACGATTACGCCGTATCTAATCGTGCTGGCACTGGACATGGTCTGTTAGCTGCTTAAGCCCGAAGGCAGCTCTGTGGCCAAGGTGCTCCACGGGGAGGGCTATGATCAGTATGTCAAAGCCGTGCGGGACGTTTTCGGCAAGGTGATGGCGCGCAAGCCTGATTCGTCCAGAGCAAGATCGCGGGGAGTTTATCTGGTGGCCCGAGGTTTCCGGGGGACGTGAGGGCTTTAATCAAGATGGCGGCCTTGCCTAAAGGCGAGTTACTGGTTAAAACATCAGTCTCTATCCAAGGTTTGGAGTTCAAAGATGTTTTCCCGGCTAAATTTATGCGTGCTCGCGCTGCTCTTGGTCACCAACGTGGCCCATGGCGGTTTCCCGCCATTCTGGTACATGAATGCTCTTGAAAAGGCTGATCCCAACATCCTGGGTTACGTTGCCCGTTTTGAGGAAGATGCCTGCGTGATTACGGAGCGCGAGCTAAAAGACGCCGTGGCAAGCGTCATTAAGGAGTCGGAAGTTGAGCCAAAGCCAGGACGCCGCGGGGAAGTCCACCTGAGTGTCAGCGTCAGATGCCTCGACGTCGACCAGACCTCTGTCTTTTCCCTCGCCATTCAGTTTGGCAGAAAGGACTCCGACTCGACGGTGCTTTACGTTAAAGACTACGGCGAGATCTTCGCAGCTATGGAGGCTGACGTGGTGCTGCAAAACACAAAAACCGCAGTCGAAGCTGCGATGACTGATTACACCTTGGCCAATTTTGACCGGTGATAGGAAATCGCACGCTCTGTGAATCCTCCACTTAGGAATGTCCGCAGTAGCGGGGGTAGAACCCGTGGTCATGGCGTCGCAAACATTGGAAAGCGGACCTTTTATTGCGCAGAGATGGACTAGTGAAAGGTGCCTAAGTAGTCGTCCAAAGAGCAAAATTAACCGACAGGATGAGTTCGACCCGTCGGTGCAACGATGCCTGGAAGCACTCTCATTTTCATACCGTATAACTGCAATGGAATCAGGAGCCGGTTGATCTGCAATGGTCAATAAGCGGAGCGAGAGTTGTATTCACTCTTGCTCCATCGACAGCCCAACTTAGGGGGTATTTGCCCCGCCCCATCACTATATAACTTTCAAAGTTCGACGTTAGCCGCAAGCCAACAAACGTCTCTTCATCCGCCTTTAATTTCCCGCGGAAACGGGCGAATGTGAATACGTCCTCTCCATCTCTTTTACTCTCAAGATAAACAGGAAGTGTCCACTTGCCGTCCGATCCATATGCTCGATAGATCAGGGTATACGTTGAGTCCTGGTCGAGATTATTAGGCTCTGTGCTGTACAGGAGCTGGCTAACCTCAAGCTCTCCGCTCTCAGCGCATGTCATTATCAGTCCAAACTTGTGTCCAGGAACATCACTTCCGGGCTTCTTGCCGAAGTAACGTGTATTGAAGGCAATGGCTGGAACGTCGTTGATCAACAACAGGTTCATTTGCGCGGACGACCTATCGGAATCATCCGGAAAATCGTAGCTTAGGGACAACCGTGAATTCGTGTTTTTAGCTGCCTCCTGGATAAGCTTCACAGCCGAGTCTGCATCCGTGTAAATGTACGCACTCTCAGTCGTTTCTGCGACCGTGTCGCTTGAGCCAAAAGTTTTCCTGCTTTCGGGGTTTATCCACGCTGGATCCAAGCCGCTATTGAACGCGATCATGTTTGCTTCGAGATTCTTGCGCATCTCTGAAGCGCAAGATAGCTTTTCGATCGCCCCATCGACAAGGTCACGGGAGTAAACGCCGGGCGTGATATCCTCGGCTCGTTCGACGATATGTTGGAAGGCCTCCGGAACCATCACTTGCTCGTTGTAGCGTCCGACTTCCCGCGACATGATTTCGGTGCCAAAACCATTTCGTGTGGTCTCGGTCTCGACATAGGTGCGCGAGATGGGCACCAGCGTATCTCCGCAGGAGTCGAGAACCTGAACTCTGCGGATGATGTAGGATGTGATTAGCGCATTCATCGGACTGAAGTTCTCGCTCGTCCGGAAACCCCATTCATAGAAATCTGCGATTGGGTTGTAGCCCGAAGGCCCCATCTCACGCATCTGCCTGATCACCTCGTCGGACGACTTACGCTGCTCGCCGCGAGCAGCGCCGAAATCTCCGCGTGCGATGTATGACAGCATCCTTCCGCCGTAATCGCTCCCCAGTGGAAACAATCCGGCGTCAGAACCGCCGATAACTCTCGTCGACCTCACTCTTTCCGGGTCGTATGGCGCATCGAGCACGACATTCATGCTTCGCGCTCCCGTGAAGGTCTTAAAATACAGCGACAAGGTGGTTTCACCCTCACTGATCGTCATCTGAGGAAGGTGTTCAGAGAGCGCAGTGCGCAGATCATCCGCAAGATCGGAGCGACATCCCTCGCGCGTCAGGATCTCGGCGAAGGCGGCCTCGTTCTCTTCATGAGCCTGTACTTGAAGGGCGTAGATCTCTGGAACGGCGGCATTCGGATCCCTGCTACCGAAATCCTTTATCGGATCCTCTTCGTACTCCAGGATGATAACAGGCACCAAAGCTGAGGCGGCAAGGTAAAATTCTTCGAACCCCGAGGGAGAGAGTCGGATTTGCTCCTGCTCTCGCAGAGCGAGTCTAGTACTTTCGCGCGTTAAGATGTATTCCTCCCAGTCATCCGTCATCTCGGCGCGACAGGTCGCGTCAAATGCCCTGTGAAATGCGAGATAAACACCGATGTTGTTGGTGGCCGAGGCGCTCCCCCGCCCGCTTCTTTCGAGTATACCCGCAAAGAAGCGAGCCTTACTGCGAGGCAGATATCCGAAAACCGTTCCGGACTCCGCTTCCGCCTTAGCCAACTTTGCTGGATCCACCATCGCAGGCGGCTTGGTTGCGGGCACCTGGCCGGGAAACTGTGTAGCCATCACCTCAAGCGCCAAGCCAAGTGTCTCCGGACAAGCTTCGACGGGTGGTCCGATGACAAGTAATGGATGCAAGCCCTTCTCCGGCGTCTGGAACGCGCGCAGTGCCTCTGGCCCGAGCGCATCTGGAACAGGGCCGGCCCAGAAAGCTAAGTTTATGCTCCCAAAAGTACCAAGGTATTCGCGGTCGTCAGGCGGCGCAGCCGAAAACTGGTCATATGTGCATCGCAGCACCGGGGGTGCCTTAACGATCGCCGCCATCAAAGGCTCAGTGAAGAGCCTCGCGTACCGACTTTCTTCAGCGAGAACTTCTTGCCAGTCCCGCCTAAGTGTCCCGCCCTGCGGTTCATCAGACGGATCCAGAAGCATGGCGACGGGACCAATCAAATTCCTTAAGAAACCAGCCTCTGCATGCGGGCTTCGCTGGATATTGAGTTGGGGTTGAAGGTTCGTCAGCGACACCTCACGTTCGAATGAGATTCTTGCATCGTAGACGAAGTCGAAAAACCGGGACTGATTGATCATCGACCTCTTGCCGGAGGGGGGTTCCTCGACCTCCGGGAAGTTAAGCGGGACGCGATCTACAAGCTCAGGTATCTCGGTTTTCGAAATGCGGGCTCCTGCGGGGCGATAGCCTCGGGTGGCCATGTAGCGAAACGCGTCTTTCCGGTTGTCGACAACCCCTCCCACGCCAGTGATGCGGTGAGCGTCCAACGGCGAGAGTGGCCCCGGCGTCAAACCGAATATGTCCTGGACGCACGCGATTGCATCGTCCGCATCGCTCAAGTCGCCGTCGATCACCGGAACGGCGCAACCTAGCAGCGTCAGACCAAATTCGAGATTGATGTTGTTTCGCATGACCGGTTGCAGGCGGGCTGGTGTTCCGTTTTCATTTAGGCACGTCAGCACGCTTTCTGCGGCCTGCGTCTCGACGCTGCATGTAAAGTTTTTAGCTTGTGAAAAAGCGGGACTCCCGTGGAAAACACAAGTTAAAAACACGATGACCGCGCCTAATCGCAAAACCCTCATTGGAAAGCCGCTCATTGCATCCTCCTAAAACTCCTTGGTATCAAGTAGTAATTGATTGCACTTATTACTTGAAAGCGAGTTATGCACTAGTGTTTGTGTTTCCTGGCTTTTACATCTACCAGTGGGAGGAGTTTGACCCAATAAAATAATGCAATCCCTTAATAAAACTTTTAAAATAAGTCTTATAAAAGATTAAATTGAAGAGTATACATTCTCGGGCATTACTCAAAATCTATGGTTCCAAAAAGGTTTTCACAAAGGATTTTGTGCACAGGTTGTGCCACGCATTCTAAATTGCTTAAAATTTAGACACCTGTAGAAAATTACAGGTAAGCTATCTAAGACTTGTGTAAATAATACTGACAGCCTCTCACCCTCGCGACCTGTATGGATGTGGCCTGAAAGGCCATATAGTGATTGGTGCAAATGGTCCGCTTTGTGGTCACTGTGTCGAAACCATTGGAAAGCGGACCTTTTTGCGGGGTGAGGTTGGCTACTAGGAGAGCCTCGCTAGTGCTCCCACCGACACCAATGCACTCTGGATAAGGCACGTGCCGACGTATTCGATTATATCGAGCGGTTCCATAATCCCTGGATGCTATGAAGAGTTGCTGCTCTGGACAGAAGGCTGTCCGCCGTTTTATAACCGCCCGCAGCAACGGGGCAGAACCCAAGTAATAAATCCCACCAACAGGATACGCAGCCTCTTCAACCCGCCTCCATGCACCAGAAATCATTTCCTGCGTAACTTGTTTGTTCCCAATTGGGTGTGGGCCGGCGAACGGAACAGGCAGCGCAAACTCGCGCCTGCGTTTAGTAAAGAAACACTGCGCCGCTACCAGTGGCACTGTTGTTCGTTTGGTCGCCGCCAATACCGATGGCATTGCTGTCTTCGACATTCCCTCCTACCGCAAGAGTATTACCGTCGGCCGGCAGCGCAACGCTCCATCCAAACGAGTCCTGCCTCTCAGTGTTTGTGGCCTTGACGTAGGCCTGCTGGGACCAGACCTCGCCGCTTCGGATGAACACGTAGACCGCCCCACTGAAGATGGCTCCGTCATTGCTTTGATCGCTGTTGATGCCGATGGCGTTGCCATCCTCTTGAGGCGCTCCTACGGCTAAAACGTCGCCCTCTGCTGACAGCGCTACGCTATTGCCGAAGATGTCACCCAGCCCGGTGTTGGAAGCCTTGACGTAGGCCTGCTGGGACCAAGTGGTACCGCTACGGCTGAAGACGTAAACAGCGCCACTGGTTGCGCCACTTTCGTTGCCCTGATCGCCATTTATGCCGATGGCACTGCTATCTTCACGAGTCGCCCCTACCGCTAGGGTGTTGCTGTCGGCCGCAAGCGCAATGCTTGAGCCAAACCCGTCACCCGCGCCGGTGTTGGAGGCCTTGACGTAAGCCTGCTGGGACCAATTGGTACCGCTACGGCTGAAAACGTAGACAGCGCCACTGCTGGAACCACTACTTTCGTCGCTTTGATCCCCATTTATACCGGTGGCGTTGCTGTCTTCAAAGGGCGCTCCCACAGCCAGCGTATTGCCATCGTTCGCCAACGCAACGCTCGATCCAAATCTGTCATCCTCGCCGGTGTTGGAGGCTTTTAGATAGGCCTGTTGCAACCAGGCGCTGCCGCTGCGGGAGAAGACGTAAACAGCGCCGGCGTACCTGGACTCGTTGTTGCTCTGATCGCCGTCGATGCCGGTGGCGTTGCTGGACTCTAAAGCCGCCCCAACCGCCATAGTATTGCCGTTGGCTGAAAGCGAAACGGCGAAGCCGAACTGATCTTTCTCGGCATTAGAGGCTTTGATGTATGCCTGTTGTGCCCAGGTGCTGCCGCTGCGAGTAAAGACATAAACAGCTCCGCTACCAAGAGCATCGTTGTTGCCCTGGTCGCCGCCTATACCAGTGGCGTTGCTGGCCTCAGCTCGCGAGCCCACCCCTAGAGTGTTGCCGTCTGCCGACAACGCAATACTGTAGCCAAACTCTTCTCTTTCGTCGGTGTTGGAGGCCTTGAGATAGGCTTGTTGGGACCAGGTGCCGTCTTTGCGGGAGAAGACATAAACCGCGCCACTATCACTCATCTCATTGTTATTTTGGTCACCACCGACTCCAGTCGCATTGCTGTCCTCTCGGTACGCCGCTACTGCTAGGGTGTTTGCATCGGCCGATAGCGCTATGCTGGATCCGAAGCTGTCACCCGTTCCGGTGTTAGAGGCCTTGACGTAGCCTACAGCTGTGGCCAGCGTGCTGCTGACGAACACAGGGTCCGAATCATTGCAACCGCTGTTGCTGCAAGCCTGTAGTATGTAACTCGCATTAATTCGCCCAGGCAAGAACACCTCAAGGTCATAAATGGTGGCGTCTTGCGCAATAGTGGCCACCTGCGAGAAACCTGACATCCCATCTGGATTTTCAAGTAAACGATATTCTGTTTCACCGCTGACATCCGCCCAGCTAAAAGCGAAGGTCTTGACGCTCCGAGGCGCCAATGAAAGTGTAGGGGCCGTCGTCCCAACCAAGCCAAAGCTAGCTACAATTGTGCAATCAGAATGGATTGCTTCAGTGGTGTAAGTATTGCTGCTCAATGTCCCACCACAAGTACCGTCAACGCTGGTAATGCTGTAGCCACTATCGGGAGTAATGGTGAAGCTGGCAGAGCGACCTTGATCGATAGTTTGTGGCGTTGCGGGACTTATACTGCCGTTGTCTCCGGCTGTGGGAGTTACACTGAAGCCAGTAGTGCTTCCGCCACCGCTACCACTATCTTTTTCACTGTCACCTGAGCCACAAGCGCTTAGACTCGCGAGACCGAAGATAATCAATCCAATGTTTACCGAGCGACTATGCTGGATTTTCATAACAACCCCTTCGTAAATATTCGCATCCTTGGGGTTGTTAATCGCCCCTTTTAAAGTGATCAGTTATTGATCAGCAAAAATTGGACCTGCATAGCGTTTTCGGTAATTCTTCATCGCCTTGTACGTGAGGGCCAGTTGATTTGGAAATTATCATGTAAAGAATGCTGACACTGGGCAAACCGATGGGCTTCTGTGGCGGGTGCTGGCGGTAACTCGCCGAGGCTCAATGTGTCACCGTGCGTGCGCTACCTGGACGCTACTTGCCAGGTTGGTTCGGGCGCTTGGGCCTTCCCCCGTGTCGAGATACTTTACATCGGCGTAGCCAATCGGCCATTCCCTTGTTGATTTCGCGCCACTCTTTCGGGTGTGGCGCTGAATATGCAAACGGGTTTTCGCTATCGTGGCTGTAGCCTGCCGTAATCAAACATCACAGGAGGTCATTGTTATGGCGAGATATGCAGAACGTGAAGGGCGCCATTGTGGCGTGTGCGGGACTGGACTGATCCAGGGAGGCTCCTGCGACAACTCAAAGTGCCCACAGTCGCAGTTTTATACCCCAGGCGGGAAGGCTTTACGGGGCAACGGCAAAGGGAGCGGCAAGGGGGTCAAGCCCAGACCGAAACCAGGGATGAGTAAAATGAAGGCACTGGTAATTCTGGTCGTCATTGTCTTCGTACTGATTGCGCTGAACGATGGGGCCTAGCGCGACTAGCGCTTGCGCGCGATCTCTTTGCCCCCCCTGAGGTGTTTGCAAAAATGCCAGCTCCCTATTACTCCATCAAGGGGGATTTCGGGAAATGCAGTCAGGCGTATCGCAGCTCTTCTCAAGCCCCTCAATGAAGTCGTTCATAAAAAAAGACTGTCGGGACACACGGGGGTTGCGTCTACGCGGGTAAAGACAACTGCCTGTTTGTAGGGAACGGTTTCCTGGCCCGAGGCCGGCGTGCCCACGACCCTGTCGTTACCGATTGGAACTCTTCTTGCCTCGGTTTTAGCACAATTCCATGGTTTGCGTAGGTCATATGAGCAAAAAAACAGTTCGTAGCACTGTGTTGGGCTTTCCGTGCACTGCATTCCTTGCGCTAGTGTTAGCCTGCAGTCCCGTCAATCAGGCACAGGCGGGCTTGCCAGTAGGACTCCCTAAGTATTTTGCCAACTCCTATAAGCTATATTATGTTTTAAGAATAGAAAAAGTATAAGCACCAGTCCATCTGAAGGAACATGTCATGACTCGCGCCGATAAGTATCATGTTCTGCTTTTGAAAGTCTTCATCTTAACTCTAGCCTCAATCGCCATCACCGCGAGGCCGACCCCAGCCACCGCACAAGAGGACGAGGGGCTGTGCGTTATCGACAGGACTGGGAAGCGTAACGGAATTTGGAATACCTGCTATTCGGTTCTGGGCAAGCCAAAGCCGGACGAGGCTATCCTTTGTGATACTGGCATGTTTTCAGGAGAAGGTCATTGTCGCGTGCTTCCTATAGAACTGTGCGAACTTGTAATTGGAAAACATGATGAATCTTGTTGGGTCAGTGCGGATGTCGATGACCCGGAAGCAGGCTACATCGGCTGGCGGCCGCTAAGAACTTTTGCGGCGCAGGAACCCGTTCTGGAATTAGTAAATTTCATCCTCGGAATCCAGGCCATCCACGGGGAGAACACGTTTCGGGCTCTAGAAGAAATTGAGGAGCTTGGCGAGATGACCGCCAATGAGGTGGAAACAAAGGCTAAAAGGACGACTGCTTCAGAGTCTCTTACTATTATGAGCAGGAAACATTGTAACATTGCTAAGGTTGTTACAAAGGACTTGAGAAATGTCTATGGGACTGGTCAGTGGCGAAGAGCTATTAGAGGTTATGAGTTTAAGACGGGTGACCCTTATGAAAATATATGCAACTTCGCGCTTTTGTGCGCGCTTTCAGCTCAAATAATTGATCCGCCAGTATTTGATGGTTTGACAGAATCTCTTTTGGTTATTAACCGACTTCAATGCCCTGCCGACGAAAACGCTTTCATTATTGCGACAATGGAGAATAGAGCTGCTGCTTCAGACTTTCGAGAGAGAACGATTGAGAACTCGTCTTACGGACCGGCCTATGCCGCGGCTCTGAAAATCCTCTACGCCGGCGACGATTTGAACGATGCCGAATTACTCTCTGCCCGTGAAGATGTACATCGATATCTCTTTCCCAATGAAATGAATATAGTTTCCCGCCTCGCTACTGACCGTCTGGCTTTAGCAACGCCCAGGTTAAAAGCTCCACCCGACATTTATGCGTTCGCGCTAGAGGCTAAGGTGTTTGTGACAATTGCTCGCCACCGCAACACAACTTTAGTCAAAGTTGCGGAATTACTGTTTCCCGACTGAATTAGTCGATAGGCGACCGAGCTATCTGGGGTAGAACCCGAGTCCAGCCGAGTGCTTGAAGATTGGCCAGTTGGACGATTAAACTCCCACCGCCCCTTTCAAAAGGCCTATAGACGAGTGGAGACCGGACGGACAGTACACGAACGCTGAACTTTCTATCCCACAAAAAGAATCGAGTGTTGCTGGGCCCACCATTATTCTCAAACATCCAGTCTATTGGTATTGAAACCATAAATTGTCCGTTTCGGACAATTTATACTTACAACGCAACCATAAAATGACCGGTTGATACTGGTGGGATTACAGAAGATTCCTCACTGGGAGATAGTGTTGATCTAACACCTGATGTAAACATCCCTGTTTTAGTTGCACTGCTGATTAGAGTTTTCCGCCCGTTGGTGTCTCGCCAGATATTCCCATCGAGTCAGGCTTTCCAGTGAATTGGAAAAGGATCTAACGGGGTTACGCGGCCCAGGAAAAGGTCCGCTTTGTGGTCATAGCAAAAAGAAGCGTAACCATCCCCTGAAATTGCCGAGCACGGCGATACTGATCAGCTGAACTGACCAAATTCAATCTTTTTGAGAACGCTAATGACCCAACGTCGCCCCTCAAAGGAATCAATTAAACTCATTGGCGTCAGATCCGTGAGCGCGGGAACCGGACTTTTCAGCCATTGGGCAGCCAAATCTTGAGATTCCCATACTGAAATACTCAGCGAGAGCACTCTGGCGATGTCCAAAACAGCTTCTGTTGTCTCTGGATCCAGCGTTTCCGACTGGCACGTATCCCTCAACTGATCGGAAGTCATCGACAGAGCGTTGTTGATGCCCTCCTCCTGATCCATAGTCTCTATGATACCGGCAAGCCAATGCCCGGGAATACCCGCACGAACATGAGAAATGAAGATGCGATGATTGGCGAAAACTGTATTGGGAATACAGTTGAGCAATAGCGATTGTTCTCGATCGGAGGGGACGGGGCTCGGCTGATAGGAGCGAATAGTCGGCTCAGGCATGAAGTCATGCTCTTCCTAGAAACGGGTACCTTCTACTATATCCTAAAATACCATTCATCATTACGTATGGGCCTCAATGCACGTGGAAACCCTTATCTTAAAGACGGGACCTGTATCCGCCTCGCTCCTTTGGGCAAATCTTGCTTCGAAAGGACCATCCATCGTGAGTGACCAAAAGCCAATTTCCGATCGTGAAACGATCCGCAATGAAACTGCAGGTTGCCCAATGGCACCAACTAGACGCTACACGTTGGCAGAGCTTCTGGATCAGTGTGATGCTCAGGCACCGATACTCAAGGACCTCAAAGACTGGGAGGCTTCGCCGTCTGCGGGTCGCGAGATGCTCTGACAAGGTTTAGCGGGTTACCGATGCATTACTAATTCTGCGGCATTCACTGCTACCGACGGCAAGTTCCCGGGTAATCTTCCATCTCTTTCTGCAATTGCGCACCAAAGCCCACCAATTGCTCATCGTTTGATTCGGTCTTTGCCATCACCTCCACTGTTCTCCGAGCAAGCTCGGTCCGCTGTTCGGTGTATACGTTGAGCAGCACCTCCACCGACAGCTCGGCACCTTCGTGTTCGTTCAACTGTTTTCGTAAGACCTTGAAGCGTTCAGGCGTCGGGACAGCCGTTCGTTCCTTGGCAATTTCCGAGTAACGGTTCTGAATAGTATGCACTGTAATAAGGATTACAGGACAAGTGGGAGGCATGAGTTGGGTGCTATAAAAACCTCCGTTGAGTTACCTTTTTTGGATTCCCTTCTATACTGAAAGCTTATCCATCTGAACGGAGTCATTATGATGAGAACTTTATTGGGTCTTTTTGTCTTCAGTTTCTTCTTGGCCAGCCTAGCCTCCGCTGAAAGCCGTCTCTATGTATTTCAAGAAGGCAATGACCGGTCTGAAAGCGAATTGTTTGTGCCGTGCGAAGACAGCGGAAAGCCTATGGAAGAGCGAAAAAAAGCAAGAAATTCAGCTATCGAACAAGGATTTAAGGGTGGTGGTTGTATTGGAACAACACTAGGCGAAGGGAACCTAAACGAAATAGCGGTTACTTTTATGATAGGCGCAAAACGCGTTTATTATCTTACACCTGATCAAATAGAGCGTCTTAGAGGGTATGCGAAAGAAAGAGGTGAGGATTTTGTGACTTCAGAATCAATGCCGCTCTAGCAGCCTGCCGGACTTTCCGTGCAAGCAGCAAGAATGATCAGATTCTGACCAAAAAATCTCGTCCCCCTTTAATTTCGCCGGAACCGCTAGCGTTCGAGGACTCTGAATTCACATAGCGTCACGCAAATTTCTTAAGCCCGACAGAATGCAAGGCGCTTTGAAGGAGATGCTTACTTTCTCCTCACTCAACTATGGCAACAACCGTTATCAAACTCTCGGCAACTAGGTTTAGCTGGCTGTAAAACCCGGACCGATACTGTCTGAATCCGTTTAATACTGCGTTGCAACAGGAGAATGTCATGCAGCATGCCAGCGCCATCCTAATCACCATCCTCTGCATCTTGATTACATCGGTTGCCACTGCCGAAGAGGTATCCTGGAACGTAAGGGTTTCGGAGGACTCGCCGTTTGCCAGACTTGCTGCCGTCACCGATGATGTTGAGATCATGTCAATAGCCTGCATCAAATCCGATGTCACTGATGCTGCAATTAAAAAGTATGGCGTTTCATCAGGAATGATCTTGCCGCAAATGATGAAAAATAGCAGCCTTGCAATCCTGGTGCAGGAGGAACCGGCGGAAGGCAAGTCTGTTCGGTTGAACCTTGAGTACGTTAGCCGGGGAAACCTCATAGCCCGCACGCAGATGGGCTATGTTGACGACTTCGGTGCTTTTTTTACGGAGTTGAGGCCGGCTGCTGGTTTGATTGAGTTGCTAAAGGAAGCAACGGCCTTAAAATTCCAGAAAAAACGCGCCAACGCAGAATCTATAGAAGTCGATTTTTCAGGAGTCTTCCGCAATGAATTGGCGTCCATGGCTGGTGAGCACTGCCATACGGGTGTCGCCAGTGCAATGGGACTTGCTATTGGGCCGGTTGCGCAAGGCAGCATCTCGGAAAAAATTGACTGGGAACCAGCTTCAGACTGGCCTTCGAAAAAGGGCGTTTTTTTTCTGCTACGCCATCGCGAGGACAACAGGTTAGTTACCCAACTCTCAGACGATTCAGGGCAAGCGGTTGCAACGCTCACTGCCCTCGATGAAAAGCTGGCCGCAGACCCTCATCAGGATTTTCTTATTGATGCAGGTAACCGCTATTTCTTTCGCGCGCCCCATAATGATAACGGGCGCGCTGTGGGGACTCTGACTTATGCAGGAGAACTGAGCCTCTTAACCACGGAAGACAGTTTTGCCCTGTCGCTCAGAGACGCTGTGGCTCTGCACGACAGCTGGATTCTATCGGCCGGCGGGCTCTTTCACCTTTCGGCCAACGATGAGCTCAGTGACTTGAGTGCAACGTCCGCGCCCGGGCGTTTTCCGGCCCATCTCATAAATGTGGGAGAACGGGTGATTTACGTCGATCAACACCCTGAATATGGTGTCGAGTTGTTCGCCACAGATGGCACCGCGGATGGCACTGGTCTGGTGCTCGACATCAATACCCATGTATACCTCCAAGGGCAAACCCGTGGTTCTGACCCGGCGCTTGAGCATGCGGCGCTGATTAACAACCGGGCTGTCTTCACAGCGATTGACGAAAGCATTCCTGCCAACAGCGCCAGCGGCAATTACCACATCTGGAGCAGTGACGGAACGGCTGAAGGGACGCTGCGGCTTCCTACTGACGGTTTCTATTCGTACTTTTCCGATTTCATTGAATTCGAGGACCGCCTGTATGTCACCGCTCGCCCTAGAGGAACCGGAGATGATGTGCTGTACACAACCGATGGCACACCTTCCGGTACGCGCGCTCTCGCATCGGTCCAATCCCTCGTTAAGGCGGCAGGGGGAGACCCCGAAAGAGTGCGCAGTTCAATCGGAGAGCCTACAAAGGTCGGCGACCGACTGATTGTGCCTTTACTCGGATCGCCACTCGGTAGGGAGCGCGGCAACCCTTTGTTCGAGGTCTCACCCAATGGCGAGTTAAAACAGTTGTCGGAAACCAGTGAGAACATCGGTGATTTATCGGGCCGCCTTCGCCAGACGGGCATCTCTGCAGGTGGAAAGTTGCTGTATTCCGGAGTCATACGTAAGAAGTCGACTAAATTCGCAGGGTTTGAAACGCCTACTGTGATTCGTTCGATTGATCCGGACACCGGAGGCATCACTACGCTCTACGAGCTGCAGACCGGAGAAGCAATGGATTGGTCACCGCCTTTGCCACAACGGCTAGCAGCGGCAGATGCGGTGGTATTCGGTACCCGCCAAGGCGGTAATCGCAACATTATAATAACCGACGGCACAGCTGCAGGCACTCGCTCTTTGTCACAGATCAGGCTCCCGAAGATATCATCGTTCGCCGTGGGTGATAGGCGCATTGCCTGGCTTGAGCACGACGTTTTCTTCTCTTTTGATCCGAGTCAGGCGGAGGTGATAACCCTGTTTGATCCTGCTACTACAGAACAGTCAAGGCCGGGTAATGCCATACTTGGAACCCTGCAGCTGCACTAAATACGATGGCTCGGTCTAGGAAACGGCTTTGGGGAACGTTGTGGATAGGATCACTGTCCGAATACGATCACTCGAAGCCGAAGCGAGCAAAAACGACAAAAGGGCAGCGGTCAAAGTGTCTGAATTGCCTTACTCGCCCTAGGATAACTCTGTGCCTACAATCGGCGGTACTCATTGGAAACCCCGCCTCCCAAGGGCTAGACCACAAAAGGCTTCAGGGTGCATCTAGTCAATTTGGGCCGATTAAGACCCACCCACCATTGAACGCCACCACCTCACTAATCCGTAAACCGCAACCGTAGGTAATGGACAACAACGCCTGATGCTTGGGGTTGGAGACCACAGACAGGAGGCGAGCGACTTTTTGACGGGTCAGCAATTCCGGAATGCGCTGGGTACACTTGGGGAAGACCTGCGTCACATCGAAGTGCTCCCAGTGCAGCACCTACGAATACAGAAACCGGATACCATGGAGGTAAAGACGGCAACGATTGCTTGGCGGGTGATTTTGTAAACATCCCTGTTTTAGTTGCACTGATGTTTAGAGTTCTCTGCCCGTTAGTGTTTCTTCATATTACTATGGCACCAGGTCTTTATATTGGGCGCACGGGACCAAGAAAAAGGTCCGCTTTGTGGTCAAATACGGACATTCTTAAAAAAGAGGCTGAATGTCCGCTTTGCGACCAGGTTGGGCGGCAGAGAACGATCTTCTGAACCATACTTAAAGGCCCTTACCCTCCGAAGAGGGCCGCGTCATGACATTTCCTATCAGCAAAGCTCCCTGGAACAAGGGGAAGCTCGTTGGCCAGAAGTTACCGCTCAAACTCGAACAAATATGGGCTATCCGCATTCGGTTGGAGATTGCAAAGAATATCCGCGAGCTGGCGATGTTCAACATGGCGATTGATTGCAAACTCCGATCCTGCGATATGGTAAAGCTTTTGGTTCGAGATATTTCCAGAAACGGTGAGGTTATGGATCGGGCGCAAGTCATCCAGCAAAAAACCAGTCAGCCTGTTCAGTTTGAGATAACCAAAAAGACTCGCGAATCCGTCGAAGCGTGGATCAAATTTCGCGGACTATCAGGTATGGATTATTTATGGCCGAGCCGGATGAGGAATTTTGATCACATCACTACTCATCAATATGCCCGTATCGTCAAGAAGTGGATAACCAGCATTGGACTCGATCCTTCTGTCTATGCCACCCACTCAATGAGACGCAGCAAGGCAACATTGATCTACAAGAAGACCAAAAATCTTAGAGCAGTCCAGTTGCTATTGGGGCACACAAATATGTCCAGTACTGTGCGATACCTTGGTGTCGAGGTGGAGGATGCTCTGGAGATAGCTGAGAGTATTGAGATCTGATTGCTGTAACGTGGCCCTTCAATTCGAATCACTGGGAATCGAAGCCGCTCTCGGAGTCAGTCGATAATCGTATATCTGGTTTTTCCAGACTTCTCCAATGTCTAAACAAAAGCGAACATTAGTAATCCCTTTTTAAAGATCTACGCTTCCATTGGAAAGCGGATCTTTTTGCCACACCGAGATGGGCTAGTGAAGGGAGCCGGGGTAGTCGTCCAAAGCGCAGATTACTTGATTTAACGCAAAACCAATCATAGGCCAGGAGTGTCCAGTGCACCGGGATAAGTCCAATCATGAGCCAAAAATGTCCAGTGGACGGGGGAAGTCCAGCCTTACAAATACTGTCCGATATTAGTTGACTACTTCAGTCCATACGCCTTATTTCGGCTGAGGGGTTAGGGGTGGGTACTCACTGCACAAAGCAACCTCGAACGCTTTAGAGCATAAGAGGTTACTAAGTCCAGTGGAGCTATTCGTTATATCTATTGTACCGGCCATCGAAAACAAATATCTGACTTCAGCTTATCATGCAGCGTGGATATACGTTCCGGAGAGAAAGATTGTACATAAGGATTTAAGGAGAAATATAATTCTTCATTGACTGATAAGATACTTGAACTAAAACTTGTTTCTAGAAAATTTCCGGCATGCGCTGTGTTTGTCTGTTGGCCCTCGTCACCGGTTATATTCCCGATGCCGCTAATTACATGCGTGTTATCCCCATTAGAAAAAGTGAAGTTATTCACAATAAAAAACCCTTTATCATCACCATCACATTTACTGTCAGTGTAAAAGCGAAATCCAATTTCGTAATGTGAGGCATCACTACCTGGAGTGTGATATAGCTGAATATTGCCAGCTGTTTCCAACAACAAAGCAATAGTTTCACCGCTCTTAGCTATTGAAACCTTCACTAAATCCGTGCTTGAGTTCCCGTTTTGATCCCCTGTCGGATCGAGACCTATTGGCTGTACTCCGGACCAGTCGGTGTTATTACCATCAATTGATATTTGTTTTTTGGGAATTTCTATATCAGCCCGAGAGGTTAGAGGCGTATCTGACAACGTTTTTTCAAAATGAGCCACGGCATCATTTGTAGAAACTAAAGCGACATTAGTTGAACCCGAATTTGCCACAAGATTCACTGTTGCACTTGACGATTCGAAATCGCTCTCTGGTAATGAAAAATTAACTTGAGTAGCTGTATTCTTGGCCGTCTCTGTGATGGTAATTCCATTTTCCGGGTTTCCATCTTCGTCTAATGATTGCAGCAATCGAATAATATTTATGACTGTAGAATCCGATGTGTCTTGCGTGGCTGCCAAATCTAAAGGTGTCACTATTGCCTTTGCGGGAACTGGTGGAAACTCAAGGTCACCAATAGAGAATGTTACCGTCTCGCCCTCTGAGTATTCGTATTCGCCATTGGCGTTAGTGACGTCCCCCAAGGTTTCAGTTCTGTAGTTGATGTTAGCGACGGGGCTATCTAAAAATACGCCTGTTTGTGTTTCCGGTTGACTAGGGGTTTCACTACTTTCTTCCGACGACGATCCACCACCGCCGCAGCCGGTTAACCCGATTAGCCCACCGATAACTGCGATTCCTAATGCTTTCATGCATATTTCTCCATTACTACTGATTTGTGCAAGAAAAATTTAATCCGTCAACGACTTTGCAAATTCCGAACCTACCTTACTAACTGAATGAAATATCGAAGGATAGGTTTAAAATCACCGCACCGCCTCCCGGATCTGGAACCTTAGTGTAAAAATTTTCGACGTTTGAATTTCAGCCCTCTGTCTGTTCTGAAAAGCGCCTTGACCAAGGTACCGCCAAAGAGACCCGCAAGCCTTCTCAGCGGCCCCATTGTTGCCCAAGGTCATAAAAGTTAGGCCAAATGCGTAATGATATGAGGGTCGTGGAGATATGGCAGAGGCCTCCTCTTTGAGTTGATACTTGCCATCCCGTTCTTGAATGTGCTCACGGACGCTCTCGTAGCCCTCGTCTTTTAATACCTCACGAACTTCATCGATACTTAGCGTTCGTACTGTATAACTCATGTTCAAGTGTAACCATCCCTATTTTAGTTGCACGGCTGATTAGAGTTTTCCGCCCGCTGGTGTTTCGCCAGATATTCCCATGGCGTCAGGTCTTCCAGTGAATCAGAGGGGAGGTAAAGAAGTCACGCGGGCCGGCGAAAAGGTGCGCTTTGTGGTCATCTGAATGTTCGCTTTGCGACCTCAGCGTGCTTTGTTTCCGAATAGCGGATTGGGTAGGCCATTATCTGAAAAGGTCCGCTTTGTGGTCAAAGCGGAGGACCTGAGTCCGAGACAGGCCAAACTATGGCGCAAAACTGAGGCAAATTATGGTGAGATGGTCA
>Ga0307933_1001457_pt1 | contig 18361 bp, 19 predicted proteins | sample OrgLakmetageno88_FD_201811 | JGI IMG/M metagenome (GOLD analysis project Ga0307933, IMG submission 201811) | Saline water microbial communities from Organic Lake, Antarctica - #88 | ecosystem: Environmental > Aquatic > Non-marine Saline and Alkaline > Saline | place: Antarctica: Organic Lake...
ATGAAGAAGAAATGAGAATATACAAGTGTCTTGGAGATACTTCTACGAAAGATGCTAAGAAAGAGGAATTGTTTATTAAGTAGTAAAAGCTGTTGCTGCCCCGGTAAGCTGTTAAAACTCTTCACTCGTCTTCGTCATCGTCGTCTTCATCGTCGTCCTCTTCTATTCTTTGCTTTTTCGGGGCTGGCTCGGCTTCGCCATCATCATCGTCTCCATCTTCCTCTTCGTCATCATCATCGTTAATCTGTGCGCGCAAAAGACGGAAAAAAAAAGTGAGACACCGGAACTCGAAACGGATCGACGACACGCGCGCTCTTCAGCAATCCAACTCACCTCAACAACTTCTTCTTCGTCATCATCCAGTTCATCATCATCATCATCGTCATCTCCACCTTGATCTTCATAGTCTTCTGGATCGTCTTCAATAAGCTTCTCTTGGATCAAAGAGGCCGTGTTGACTTCTTGGTCGTCGTCATCATCATCGTCTTCCTCTTCATCATCATCTCCTAGGTCATCATCATTATCTTCGTCGTCGTCGTCGTCATCATCATCACCACCACCATCTTTATCGTCGCCCTCTTGTTGCTCATCTCCGACCTCACCATCGTCGTCATCTTCCTCTTCTTCATCTGTGTCTTCGTCCCCCAGCTCAATTTCGGCCTCTTCCTCCTCATCTTCGTCATCGTCACCATCGCCTTCTTCTTCGGGGTCTGCAGCCAGTACTTCATTAGCACCCAGGGCCCCGTCAAATTCGTCCTGACCACCAAAGGCATCAGCGTCCTCTGCACCACCTCCAAGGGCGGCGGCAACGTCGAAATCCTCGGCTTCTTCATCGTTGTCGCTTGCCTCAAATGGGTCATCTTCGAAGTCTTCAGAGTTCGACATAGCTTTTTATGTTGTTTTCTGTAGGCATTTCAACAAGAGGCCCGGTGTTAGTTCATTTATCAGTCAGGTATATTACGGATAACGTAGATAGTCGTAGGTGCAAGATCCGACACAAACAATCGGTTCCTAGCAAAATGTCGGCCTGCATGTTTGGCTGCACCCGAACGAGCGTTGGGGTACCGGTACTCGGAGACAGACAATCACAAACGAGTCACATGAACGACGTCATCAAGCGAGTCACGGTCATTAGTGAAAAGGTGGCATCGGCAGGGTAGTCTTCCGTCTTCCGTGCCGAGTCGCGCCAAGCCAACCGCAGATTCTCCGCCGGTTCGCACACCTGCTGCCAGTCAATCCCAGCGCGCTACGCAGTCTCCAGTACTGAACTAACGTGGGGGTAATTCTCGCCGGGGCAAACGAAAAAGTGATTTCGAAAAGAGAAAAATCCGATTACGACGTTTCTTCCTGAAATGGCGGGTAAAGGGACCGAACCACGCCATGAACCGATTCAGCCCAAATAAGTCACAGCGTCAAACAGGTAAACATTGAGCAGCACAATGGTCCAGTTATGGGCGGACAGGAGCCCCAAGACGTGGAAAAAGCTGATATTACAGTGACGGGAAGATGAAAACACCTCTTTGCGTTAAAAAACAACTCGATTTGGAGATTATGCTTCGGATAACCGGTCCTACTTCACCATCAGTAACTGTGGATGATCTCAAGTGGTGTAACTTACGGTTTTTGGTGTTTGTAGCAGTGCAAAGCTTCCTTTCAGGCTTCTCGGGGTGTTTTTTCCTCGATTGGACAGCGAAAACAAAATTGTGATGGCACGAGAAGCGAAATCTGAAATCTTGGCCCTCGGTATCCAGAAAACGCAGTCGACTCCTCGTAGCGTTTCCACGCAGGAATTCTACGGCAGTACCTTTTTGTACCGGTAGCACGTTACGTCAAGAGCAAGAGCAGAAAACAAAACGCTCTGCTTCATCGAGTCTCGGAATTGCATGACGCAGCTCGGGGGCACAATTGGAATCGAGGGCTTTTGGTCTTTTGCTTAGGGGTTCTTTCTAGGCGCGCTTCAAGCAGACATGCTAATGATTTATTTAGTCATAGAACGTGAGAACCGCCGAACGCTCAACGTTGCGACGGGAGACCGCGGGCGTACTGGCGAAGGCGAAAGGAGAGAAGAAAGCGCGCGAGAATCTTCGAGAACCCGGGAGACCTGACCGACGACGGACTGCCGCAAAGCGCGATCGATTATTTTTCATTCATTCTCTCTCTTCGACCGGTACGATAGTATGTAGTAGACAAACTGAGTGTCTACATTAGACACTAGTATGCACTCTCATTCGAGCTTACCAATGGCTTTTTCAGTAAGAATGCTCGAGCTTGGATTGTTTAGGGCTTACGAACGTGGTGCAAAGGTGGCTGCGCCGATGAGGAAGAAAACAAGAGAAGCGAGGAGGAGCCACATCTACTACTGTAGTAGCTAGCTAGCTTCGATACTCGATACCGCTTGGATATTCGATTGTGCATTTCGAGTTGATTCAAGTGTATCGGGAGATTGCTTCTTACGATGGCCTACGGAGATACCTGCTACTTAACCAGGTGCGTCTTAACCCTGCAGGCCATTCTGTTGAGAGCGACCCGAAGAAGCAAGCTGGCGGCGAACGCAGATCACCGATCACCGGCTCTAAATAGCAACGAACTCTTCAGCTTTCAGTAGACGTTTTAACCATGACTCTCCGTTGCTTCCCTTCATGCCATTCTATGTTCTCTTTCCAGACGCTCTCGTCGTCGCCTTCGTATACTTCCAGCTTCCAAATCGGTATTCTTGCCTTGAGCTCATCAATCAAGTATTCGACACATTGAATCGATTCTTTTCGGTGTGGACTAGAGACTGCAAGTATAACACTGGCGCTTCCAACGGAGCAGTCTCCTAAGATGTGCACTGCGGCAATCCTCTTGGCTGATGGGTACTTTGTTGTGGCGTCAAGGCAGAGCTTTTGGAGCTCCTTCTCTGCCATGGGGATGTAACCTTCGTAAGAGAGTTTCTTGACCGTCTTCCCTTTGAAGTTGTCGCGAGTGATACCAATAAACGTGGCAACGGCCCCACACGACGAATCGGCACCGACAAACAAGTAGCATTCCTCCAAGGATGGAATCTGCTCGGATACTCGAATAAAAAATGGGGAGTTCGCCTGGGACGATTCTTTCGATGAAGGCGACATTTCGGGAATCCGAGCTCTACACTGCTGAAGCAATGTAAGGCTATCCTTGGAATTTGCCAGTAGATCAAGGCTTCGCTAACCTCTTCCTTCTGGCGGCAGGAACTTCTTTCGGGGGAGAGAATGGATGCAAGAGAAGTCGAACAAGAGACCGCGCGAACGTTTCGCGGCTTTTTCGGAGCACGCCAGCCAAGTTTTAAAAAGTGAAATTGAATCTTCTCTTCATTCCAGTACCGTGCGGTATCCTTACGGCAGGACGACCGGAAACTGGAGCGAGAGGTCTCTCCCTGTCCAGCTCAACCACGAATACAGCTCAACCACGAATACGTGGTAGTGAAAGAGCCTGGGTTACAGTCATATCTAAAGATAAAAGAGACGGATTACAATGTCTACAGATAGTGACGAGGATGCGTCTCTATTGGTAAGCTGGGCTTTGAGGCCTTGCAGTAAAGATGGATTAGCTCAATATGCTCCATACATTCAACTGCTTGACTAGCCTTCAAGTTCCTCCATTGCATCATCAATTTCTTCCGTAACGGCCTATCGGAGGACAAGCAAGGGGGTTAGGAGAAGTGAGCTTGCGCTACGTTGTTAGCTGATTTTGGGCACCCAAGGAGCGTTAGGCACGTACCTCTCCACTGAACCACAGAACCGCCCTGGGAATAACGTGACATCGAAATGCTTGCGCAATTTCGTAATCGGCATCGAACGTCTCCTCGAGTCTCTCGGCTTCTTCTTCGTCGAGCTCATTCATTGGAGGCATCTCTGCCGGGTCGAACCAATGAAAGAAAGATTCTCTTTGCTCTGACTTTGAGACGGTACGAACTTGCCCCGCATTCTTTCCCTTTCCTCGTTGCTTCTTTTTAACGTCATGAAACGTGAGTGACTTGTCTTTCTTCCATTGGATCTTGCATCCCGAAACGTTCTTGAGAATAGGTTCGTCCGACAAAAGAAGATTCGGCACTTTGTATTGCTTTGTCAAAATCGTGTCGTGAAAGTAGTCGTTTGGTGCGAAATGAAAGCGAAGAGTAAAGCCCATTCCATCATCGTCGTCAACACACGTAACGTTTTCGAGCTTCTCGAGACAATCGATGTCATGCTCGGATAGAGCTTCTCCCACTTCGTCGTAATTAGTCATGCTGGCCACCCAGAACTGTGGAATTCCCTTGACAGCTGGCTCTGACGTATCCGGTTGTGCTGCATCAGGGTGTGCACCCGTATTAGCTTGAACTTCCTTAGCTATCTCATCGTCCTTTTCGCCTGCCACGATAGCGGCACGTTCTTCGTAGAGAGGCTTGCACAGGTCTTGGTACTTTTTCTCCAGAGCCGCACGCTCCTCCAAGTACGTTGCCATGATACTTTCGCGTTCTTCGTTCAGATCCTTGAGCTTTTCGACTCGAGCGAGAATGTAACCTGGGAGATGCGCCAAGGGATCTTCCTCGTCTTCGTCTTCTTCGTCGACCAGCACCATATCGTCTACAACATGGGCGAGTTCATCTCGCATATCTGGCTCATGCTCGTTTTCGGCCATTGTAATAATCTAGCGCTTTCTCTATCGATCCTGTGAATATTCGGAGCCCCTCGTTTCGTTGCTTTGGAGCAGTCTATCGTTGGTAGCGCACTGTACGTATCAGTAGGTCGGTCAACAAGCACAAAGGAGTCAACAACCAGAAACCAGATGAATGGCGATGGTGGAAGGTGAAAGTGCCACGGAAGGCAGGGAGACCCTAGTCAGATTTGCAGTCCCTAGTATGACATGACGTCAACATGTGCGTTTGTCTAGCGTTCATACTGTCCATTTTTTCCAATATTCTACGGCAGCCGTAGTAGACTTTCTACCGCGCCAACTGTGTCTCCTCACAAAATCGTTGGAAAGAGAACTCGGCAGTTCGTTGTATCACACATTGGCGTTGTTTGAACGATTACAAGAGAGCAAGGTAGGTCAGTTGCGGGCTGAAACGACCAAGGAGACAGCTGCAAGAAGAAGCGTAGAGAGACAGTTGACGGCCTAGAGAGTGCGGAGGTGTGGCTGCGGTCGAAAGAGGAGGACGGTAGCTTTGTTGCGGCTTTGGTTGGACCGAGATTCTCATTTTTGCTCCTCCTTTCCACAGTCGTCCTCGGTGCCTTGTTTGAGCCCTTTGTATCTCTCTCTCTCTCACGCCCAACCTCTCATTTCCTCTCGACCTTGACAGAATATCATGAACAATTTGAGCTCGAGCAAGTTGCTCGACGCGGCCTCTGTGGCCAGCAGCAAGAACGCCAAGTCGGCCGCCAAGGCCTTTTCGATTGGAGGAACAGATCCGTGTGCTACTTGGACACCTCCGACGGACTTTCGCTTTCAGCCGTCTCCTATCATTGCCCCGCATCATGCGAGTAGTGGACACACTGTGGGAGCGAGTTTGGATACCAAAGTTGCCGCCAAGCGAAAGACTCGCACCGCTTGGACGTCCCAGGTAAGCACAAAGAAACATTGCAAGCGGCTAGTCTTCTTCTATCTATTTTGTGCACGCTTCTGACACTGCGTCTCTTCGTTATTGTTGCAGGAAGATGAGGTCCTCCTCAAGCTCCTTGGCGGCCATGGAATGGAGGAGCACTTTCCCAACAACTTCAAGTGGGCCGAGCTCGCGAAAGAGATGAACACTGGCCGCAACGGAAAGCAGTGTCGCGACCGCTGGCAGAACTATCTACGTCCGGGCATCAAGAAAGGCGAGTGGACGCGCGACGAAGAAGAGTTGATCAAGGACATGCATCGCACTTTTGGCCCCAAGTAAGTAGTATAATACGTTGCAAAGAAGGAGTACGAACGGATGAATTGCTCCCGACTTTTTCGACCGTCTCACTTTCAACAATCGTTTTGTTTGCTATTGCTATTGTAGATGGTGCGCTATGGCCAAGCTCTTCAAGAATCGTAGCGATAACGATATCAAGAACAAGTGGTACTCCATGGCGCGCAAAAGCAAGCGAATCCGCGAGCAACTCTTTCACGAGATGTTGCCAGTCTCTGCAAGCAGTGCTACCCGTGGCTATGTTTACGCTCCCGCTGTAGAGCCCAGCTTTTCGGCAGGCGAAAGCAAGCCCAGTCCTTATCAGTTGGGGTCTACGTCACCTTCGCAGCCCCCTCTCAAAGCTGATTTGAAGCCCTCGCCTCTCATCAGTGCCGCGCAGCACTTTGCGAGCGTCTAGAGACATTCTGAGCAGCACAACAAAGCGGCCGACTCAAGTTGTAGGTGCACACGATGATTCATTAGCAACATTCTTTAGTTTTGTCATATTCGCATTGTACATGTATCCCGCAACAGTGGTAGCGACGCAATCCTGGACACCCAGCTAGGAGCGCTCGCGATGTGCCAGACGGAACCGACGGGCCAGCTTGACAGCAATGTCTGCTGGATGCACGTCAGCAATGTCTGTCACTTCCAGTTCAATGCCACTCAGTTGCGAGAACAAGCATTGCGCTCGTACGAGAACAGGAAACTCTGGCTTTGTAGAGCTGTTCGCCGTTGCGTCGACCATTTCGAACCGCGCTTGCAACTGGAACTTCTCGCCTTCTCCCAACTCTGACACACACCAGATAACACTTTTCTTTGATGCCTCCCAAACGCCTCCAGAAGGCTGGGTAACCAACGACCCCCCTATTACATCGTCTGGCACGCCCATGCTGATCGTCAAATCCGTTAGACTCGCTTCGTTGTTAGGATTCGAACTGATCTGCAAGGCCACTCGACAGAACCCCTCCCCGTCGAGTTTCACTCTGGTTTGCACACGCTAACATGGACGAAGGAACAATAGGCGTCAGTCAAAGATACCAAAAAAAAAATTTACCAAACAAAATGCACACATGGAACAACGTGCAACTTACGATTGGAACAGGATGCAAATCCGGCACACATTTGTAACGCAATACCGGAAAGTAATTGTCCGAATTCGGAACAGACACTGCAAACTTGTGGTCCGCATCCTCGTCAGTCATTGCCATAGTCTCTGAAACATCTTCGGCAAACTTTTTATTGTCCTGGAGAGATGCAATGTGCATAGACACGTCTCTCATGTACAAGAAGAAAGGGATACCCGCCTGTACACTCGATTTCACTTGAATCTGCAACGCGAGAAAATTGTTAGCGTCGAGCAAAGAATTCGAATATGGTTATCATCACTTGATACATAAACGTACCTGTACAACACCTTCAACACTACACGTAGATAGCTGCGCCTGCTTGTAGGAGCAAGCAAGATCTTCGTTCAAGGCAATGTTCACTTGGATTCGGGCGTGGCTCGCATGGCTACCAACCGTGCTGCCATCACCAACGAGCGTTAGAGCTTCCTCATCTTCGACAAATCGACTGCTCGGTCGTCTGGCACTTTTTTGTTGACTGAACGCACTGGACAGCTTCCTTGGCGAAGAAGTAGCCGATTCCGCCGTGTCGCCGAAGCCAAACTGAGCTTCTTTGGCGTCATTCGGCTGACCTGACGCCTTGGCTCTGGTATCCTTCTTTGGTTGCCGAAGCTGCAGTTTTTGACCAGTCTTTGCTAGCGCTGGCATCGACTGTGACATTGCCTCCGCTGGTTTCGCCAGAAAGGATTGCTTGACTGGTCCTTTGTAATCAAAGTTATCAAAATCAGGATCCCTTGCGTCGCCTTTCCGTCTCCTAAACTTTGACTTTTTACCACCAGTGAGATCCAAGTTTGCCTTTCTTTCTTGTCCAGAGGTATTGTATTTTCTGAGAAAGGCGTCAGTCTCTACCGCGGACAATACGGTCAATCTCTGTGTCATAATACGGGCGGCGTCAGCAGAGCTTACAGCCGTTGAAAGGGGTACCCCACTATCCAATGCGACACCATTGCTTCCCTTAATGGAAGATCGTCTCGTCTTTTTTATTCCCATTGGTGACATGACTCCTTTCGCAGCCGCTTCGTCGACGTCTGGGAGAAGGACCAGATTGGAAGCATCGGCCATTTCGTTGGTCACTCGCGATTCATCATCAGATAGCAGATATGTCGACAGGAGTATTCTAATACCAGCAAGATCTTGCGATCCTGCCTTTGTCAAAATACTGGTACATTGATTCATTCGTTGCGATAGCGAGTGCTGTAGCGGAGACGACGCGTGCGCGTACGGAAGACCCGATACTCCAACGCAAAATACAACGCCCAACATGCCGGACGGCGACACATTACCAGAAGCGGAAATCGTGCTCTTATTGGACCCCAGGATTTGAGCGGACAGCTTGGTTATCAGCTTGTCGTCTCCTCGGATCAATCGATAGTGCAGGCCGAGACCGTGGGCAGCAAGCGGACGAAAGATCTGCAACTCCTCGAGTTGTTTTTCGTCCTCCTTATATAGATCGTGAGCGAATCGATCATTCTTTTCTGGCTTTTCTGACGACGCTCGCAAGAGTAGCGTCAGACGACTATGCAGTTGCTTTAATGCAGCCAGAGATTCCGTGCTTGACACGGTGGTGACTGGTGACACCAGCATCATGGGTTCTCCCATGCCAACCCAAGTTTGCTCGAGCGACGTCGGCTTAAGCAGGATTGAAAGCGACACAAACTCGGGACTAGCAACCGGAGAAGCATGAAGTAAGTGCATCCTGCAAAGAAAAGGACGATGTAGTAGCCTGTTCGATACTACTACAGCTGTTTGTTTAAGCAACTCGCTCTCTCAAGATGAGAATATAGAGTCGCTGTGCATTCGTCCCGGTGAACGGTAGATGGCCCGCCAGAACGCCTTGCTAGGCGTAGACAGCTGCAGAGCACGTCCGAGCTAGATTGTGATGGTTGATGGTGGATGGTGCCAGCAGAACCCCCTCTACCATCAGTTACAGTATACCGCTTCAATCGAAATTGAATGTCCCTCGTATATGACCCATCATTCTGAGTCGGGATCACCTTGTTGTTCACGATAGAATGACGAATTCGGAGCTTGATTTGATTACAGAGCTTCCAAAATATGACGAGCACAACTGGATACATAGTGTCGAAGCTGGCTTTAAGTGTTTGGCCAGCGGTGCTCACGTACGCGATATATACATATGGTTCAAGGGTAAGGAACAAGGACAAAGAAGAGTCCATGCGTCCTCCACGCAAGACGAGCCGGACCCGGTCCTGGCTCTCATTCAAAAAGAATGATCGGCCGTTTGGTCACTTGATCGTGTTGCGGTTGGCACGCCGGCCCAAATCTATTAATTGTTTTTCCTGAACGCGCCCAAATTTACAAAATAAATCAATGATCGGAAACGTGATTGGCTGCTGTTCAGTCGCACCATTGAACCAGCTTCAAAGGCTGAGAGCCACGCATTTGTATTCTGGTACACTTTCTACACAATAAAAGGGAAGATCTTGAGAAAGATTGCTGGTACAGATTCGACTGATTCCTCCGTAAAAGGATCGGCAGCGGCATTCCCCCAGGTTCCCAACTAAATCATCACAATCTCACGTGGAGCCGTGAATTTGCACGGCACTTTCCCGTTTGCCGACCTTGACATCGAACCATGGTAGATCTCCTGGAGAGGATCGATGTCATGCTCATGCAGGAGCTCTCTGCTTACAAGACGGAGGATTACCTGGCACCAGAGTTCCAGAAGAAACTCTCTCTTTTGCTCGACGAGGTGCCTGAGACTTTGGCGTGCTCCTCTGGTCCAACCGATCAGAGCACAACTTCCTCTTCCTCCTCTTGCAACATTAATGAAGTCTGGCGGGAGAAAATATGTGAGTGGTCTTACCAGGTCATCGATCACTTTGACTTTTCCAGAGAGATTGCGAGCGTATCGATTCATTACTTGGACCGTTACCTTGCGACACGCCAAGTCAACAAGAAGATGTTTCAACTCGCTGCTATGACCTCTCTCTTCCTTGCTATAAAGCTCTACGAACCAGGAAGGCTTAGCATGTCATCCATGATTGAACTGAGCCGCGGCTACTTTATGGTCGAGCAGATGGGGGCCATGGAGACGGCCATTCTCCGGTAAGTCAATCTGAGCTTGCTAAACGTCGTCCTTGGACTCGGGTGCGCGGATGTTTTCCGTTTCGTCGAACTTTTTCCAGAGCACATGTTGACTGTGTGTAAACATGGATGCCGGACTTCGTCCGGCACTGAAGTCTTCCAATGTGCGACCAATTTAATTCGATTGAGTGTACGCTTTTTGACTGTGCTGGTATTTCTTGCTTGCACCGGCACTCGGAGCTTTCTGTCCAAGAAACTTTTTTGAGTGCCGCTTCTAGTTCGAGCTTTTGGTGTATTTGTTCAAACGATCCACGACTAACATGCAGCCCGCTTTCCTTCCTCTCTAGTGCTCTCGAATGGCGTGTACACCCACCAACGGCCTATTGCTTTGTCAAGCACGTGTTGTTCCTGCTACCTTATAACGTGATATCAATGGATGCTCGGCACGACGTTCTCGAACTTGCGCGTTTCTTGACGGAGCTCTCCGTAATCGACTACTACTTTGTCATTCACCGCCCTTCGTCTGTCGCCCTTGCGGCCCTTCTTAATGCCATGGAAGATGTCCCTGGTGCCGCGGAAGGTGCTCTTGAAAGTCTAACTGGCGAAATCAAGAGAATCGCCAAGGTTGACGCATCCAGTCCAGATGTTGTCGAATGCCGCAACCGTCTTCGCTTGCTCTACTCCCAAGGAGGCTACTCTCCCCCCGAACCAAGAACCGAGACGCGCGCAGAAACTATTTCTCCTGTTTGCGTGTCCTATGGGTGCAACGTCTACCCGAAGGAGGCAGAACACCCCATGACCACCGAGGAACAACACGGGTTTGCAAGTGACAAGAGTACCGGTACTACTTCGCAAGTCGATGGCAAACTCGTGAATGTCACCAACACGGCACAACCAGCTTCTGGAAATCGGCTCAAGTAGAAACCTCGTTAACGCTTCCTTCTTTCTATCCGCACGGCCTGGCCATTGCTCTTAACCAGCAGCAGTGGATGCAAAGTCCATGTACATGTCGATTCGACCACAGCACATTATATCACTCGTATACTGATACGAGGTGTGCCGCTGGCTGAACCTTTTGCATTTTCCGACTAATCTTTTGCTGACTATACTAGCCAAACATTATTTTGCTACTAGCTATGGTGCGTCATTACGTACAGTATTACTGTGCCTGCTAGCTGGTTGTACTGTATTTGCTGCGAACGGTCGACTGCCTTTGCTGGTTATCTAAGTAGTTACAGACGAGGCTGGCGTAGCTTGCTTCTGTACCTTCTGTTTTTTTTTACGGCATCATGCCCTTGTGTCGTCGGCTTGTTGAGAAGCTATCTAAGTAGCTTTAGGCCACAAACGAGGCTGGCGTATGTAGCTAGCAAAGCTTCTGTTTTATTTTCGGCATTTTGCTCGTGCCGACGGCTTGGTGAGAGGCTAGCACCTGCTACCGGTAGCTCCTACTACTGTAGTAGAGTACATACGTACTGTATTCCAGGCAACGTGCGGATACGGTGCATCCGTTGGTTCTTTGTATTGTACAGTACTGTATTCGGCTATTATGCGATGCGAGTTAGATGAGTTATTCAGCCGATTGCATCGACTCAACGTTGAGTTCAGGACTAGGTGTCATGCCTTCGACAAAAGGTCTGTACAGATTGGCCAACGGACCGGGGTCCAAGAACTTGTACATGGGGTCGCGAAGACTCGCCTCGTGCAACATGTCAATGTGTTTTCCCACACCATTCATCGTGTTAGCGCAAATGGCGCCCGAGGCTGCGGCACTCGGGGTTCCAATACCAGGGAAACACGAGTCACCGCATCGGAGGAGTCCATCGACTGGTGTCTTGAAATTGGGGAAAGGGAATGGTAGAATCTTCTCCAAGAAACCCGCATAAGGCGCAGATGTGCCAGCAGCCCATGCCATGCCGTACGTTCCACGGTCACGTCGAAGGAATGCTTCGTGGGCAAGAGGAGATCCAATAATGGAGAATTCAAGACGTTCACGAACGTCAGGGATGCATCTCTCTACTGCCTCCCAGAGAATTACAGCGCGTTTTTCCTTATATGCTTCGTACTCCTCCGATCCGGGCGTCAGCTTCTCCCACGGCTCATAGGGTTCACCTCCTGACGAGTACACATGAATCACATGCTTGCCTTCGGGGCATAGAGATTTGTCGAGCAGACTAGGGATGAAGAAACTGCAAAGGTTCTGCGAGTCCTGGAGTGATCGGCCCCAGTCCTGAACAACCAAATGCGCTGGGTCCTCAATGTGCGACAGGTCCAGCCCTTCGGCGTCAATCGCCAAAAACAGATGCATAATGGCACCGTGTCTTGGAAGTTTTCCGAGCGCGTCCTTCCACTTGGCAACTCCTTCCGGAAGTTCTTGCTTGTTACCTAGCATCTTGACGGTATCGAAAGGCGTTGCGTTGCTAACGACAGCTTTTCTTGCCTTGACGATCTTTCCATTCTTGAGACGGACGCCAACAGCACGGCCATTCTCAACCATAATTTCGTCAACATGCGCATTGAGCTGGATCTTGCCCCCAAACTTTTCGAGCCCGCGAACGAGTGTGTTTCCCATTTCGCACGTTCCACCAATGGGGACCGAGTAGGCCGCCGATTCGTCAAAGAAGCGTTCCAAGATGTAAAGCATGTGAGCCGTCATGGCGCCTTCGGCGGGAAATCCACAGAAAATGCACATGGTATCGATAAAGTTGCGAAGAAACGGAACCGTTACGATTTTGTCGACCGTCTTGTGGAGCGAATCAAACGTAAGGGAGAGGTCCAAAAAGACGTCGGGATGCGTCGCAACAAAGGGAAGACTTCCAGCCGTGGTTGCGAGAAAGCCAGCATCCTGTCGCAAGTTCAACAATGAGACGGCCGTCGTCGATCCTCCAAGAGTTTTGAGACGTCGGCGAAGAGCGTTCCATTCCTGGGAATGTCAAGAAATCAATAAACAGTGAGGTGCTGAGTTACCACTTTGCACTTTGTCTAGACCACCACTTTCACTATCTGTACTCACCTCGACCGCTTTAGGTCCGTCTTCGGCCTGTTCCATCAACAAGTCTTCAAACTTTTTCTGGCTGCCAATAGGAAAGCGCCAGTAACCAGTTGGAGTCCAGTATCCCAGTCCAGTGTACGTCTTGACGGGCATTTCCTCTTCGAGAACATCAAAGATCATGCGCAAGGGATTCAAACTGGGTTTATCCAATCCTTCAAAAATGGAAGGACCAACTTCAAAGGAATACTTCCCACCTTTGTGCATGCGAGAAAAGGTGTGTGCCGACCCACCGCACTTAATGTGCGACTCGAGGACCAAGACCTTGTCGCCGTACTTTGCTGAAAGAGCTCCGCACGATAAGCCTCCCATGCCACTGCCGATAACGATCTGTGTACAGTGAGAAAAGACGTGTCGTGAGTTATGATTTCTGGATTCTGTCAAATAGGTTTGGATCATCTTCCCGTCGTCCAATCTGGACTTACAACATCGTATTCCCCCGAGTCTCCCGAGAGACCGTTACCAGTTCCCGGATAAGTGGGCTTATCGTACTTGGGTTCGATGGACATATCGTAGGAGAAAGTCATGACCTTTTCTCTCGATGTGTTTTCCGTCTGCTCCACATTCTTGTTGTCGGTCGTCGAATGAATGGCCGAGGCAGTGCGAAAGGGCCTCGACAACGGCGTAAAGGCTGCCGCGTTCGAGACGAGAATGGTCAAGAGAAGAGTCGCAAGTTTGAGCATGATGCACTGGCTTGTCTTGCGTGTAAGATAATTGTCTCTTACTTCTGTCAATCGCTCTCAGGTCCAACGACAGCGACAATGAACAAATAATCAGTGGTAGAATAGTCGAGACAGAAGAAGCTAAAACTGCAGGCTCCACTCGACTCGACTCCTCGGTGGCAACTATTTTGAATGCACGATCTGAAACTTCAACTTGGTTTCCCCGCGCGCCTTTCTTCGTTATTGATGAGTGCGCGCGACCCTATTTCCGGGTCCTGAAAGTGCAGACGATAAAGTCCAGATGCGGGAATCCCTTAGCTCAAACTCGGTAAATATCCATATCCATACCTTGCTGGTAGGTCTATCCATTGCTTGCATGCAAGCAAAGTTACCAGGAGTCTTGGAAGTGGCGATTCGACTGGAAGCGACGCTTTGGAAACCACGTTTTATACACTTCAGTTAGCTTGAATGCCTAGTAGTACTACAACAACATGAGAAAAAAGATCGCATACTAAAAGACAGCTGTCCCGTATCCTTCTGACACTACAGAAGTTGCAGTACAATAGGATATGTACGACGTATGTATCATTCCGATAGCTTTGCTTACTTGAACTTATAGTTTACTCTTCTTCCACAATGACTTTACCAGCAGGTACATTGCCCAGTCGGAGCCCATCGTCCTTCTTGGAATCGTCGTCCAAGAGATCCAACCAGCCTAGATCGTGTGGACGTCCCGCGGCACGAGCTTTGGGAACCTTGTAAGTGGTAGTCTCTTGCACCTTTGGTGCTGGAGGCGCTTCTGGCGTGCCACCACCAAATTGGTTGAAAAAGTTGGAGAGTCCCCCGGCGGGTGAAGCCGCAGGAGCGTCCGCGCTACCGCCACCTTCGTACTGACTGTCCAAGAATCTCACCAACGACAACTTTTCGTGGTTGAACGTGTACGTTTGAAAGGCTCCAGGACCATTGGGGTCCTTGTTGGTGAGATACAACTGGTACGGGTCACGCTCGTCGTCGCTTCCCACCGACATGGCCTTGATGAGACGCTCCAATAGGTTGCAGATATCACCGTACGGATCAATCTGCATATTGTCCAGCTGCGCCAACAATCGTCGCATACCCTCTCGCAAACCGTCCGGGGTAATACCCTGAGCAGGACAGAACTCGTCAATCATGAATTTGCGCATTGGAGTTCCACCCTGAATGGCCAGAGCTTGTTCGAGGAATTTCAATTCGGACGGAAAGTCGCCAAACAGTTCTTCGTCGTCGGTAAATGCCTTGGTCATTTGCTGCGCCATGAGGCACACTTGCGTACATTCTCTGAGTGTAAAGAGAATGGGTGGATCGGGCAAGAATCGTCTCGGGTCGCCTCGCGACATGATGGAAACGTAATTTTCCTTGGTCTGGGGCACTCGTTCGGTGTACTCGGCATCCTTGACCTTTTTTTCCCAGTGCGCTACCATTCCCTTTAGAACCAGATAGTTGGCGCATCTTTCGTACAAGTCGCCGGTAGCGAAACTCTTGAGATCAAGGTTGCCAAAGTTGGGACCCATGCGCCCTTCGGCGTCCATGATGATTTGACGAAAGGGCGCCGAAACGTGATTTTCCAGAGTCAAGAAATTCTTCCATAGCGCTTGGTATTCCTCAGCTTGTTGCTTGTTACCGAGCGACATGCTTCGCATGCGCAATCGTCCCAACGTGCTCTTCATTTGCTGACCCATGTAGTCTCGATTCGCCAGGACAAAGTCAATGGCCTTGTCGGCCACGGACGGGTGCGGTGGAATGGCGCGAGTACCGTCGGCCAGTTTGACGACACAGGCCGCTTGCAGCGCTGTCACCATGTCGGGCACTTGCACTGTCTGCCAATCGAATCGGTCCCGGTCCCTAATCTCTGGCGGCACACCAGGAAACATTTGCGCGAGTCGGTTCATGGGTCCAGCCGGGGACAGCTTGACTGCCTTGCGCGTGACAACATCCATGACACTTTTTCCTTGCGCGACGACTTCAATGCCGGTTTCTTCGTCAATAATCATGGTGGATACCTCTGGACGTTGTTCCATGCGCTGGCGTGCTTCTTTTGTCCTGGCGGCTCGTTCGGCCTCGTCGGGGTCGACAACGGGCGTTGCTACCGTCTTTTTTGGTTTGGGTTTGTCGACGGCGTCGTCAATGGATTCGTAAAACTGATTGGGACGAGAGCGATCGACTTGTTTCTTGGCCTTTCGTTTCTTGGCTGCTAGCGCCGACGAAGAAGCTTGTTGGTGTTGTTGGTGTTGTTTCAGACACGGCAGGGAGACTGATGGTCGGGTGCTAAAGGAAGCCACTTGGTCCTGACACAGTGCCAAGACCGCTACGCTCAAGAGAAGCCATTGCTGTTGCTGAATTATCATCATCGTCAAGGTGACACAGTCTGCAGTAGTCTACGGTAGTCTACTGTAAGCAGAGTGAAGGATGTGTGAGTAGGATAGCGGTTCAAGTTACAGTCGACTGTCGACTGTTGGTTGACTGACTCTTCCTCTCGTGATGTCTTTATTCTATCGGTTGACTGACGGGACGTTCTGTAGTAGCCGCCGATCGATCGCTGCACCGTTGATTTGATGATTCGATTCGATTCGATTGATTCATTCATTCTTCATTTTGAACTTTTTACTTTTTCAAAGTTTATTTTTGGTACTCACAAGTTCTGGAGTTTGTCCCATTTAGGATTACAACAAACAACGACAACGACAACGACAACAACAACCAACAACCGACACATGCCGACACATGACAACAACGAGACCATGACAGCCATGACAGCAGCAGACTCCTCGTCAGGCGAACACGCGAACGTCGCCAGAGCTGCGGCACGGGGAACGCTAGCGACGCTCTTGTTACGCGTAATAAGCTTCCTGTGCACGCAATGGACGTTTCGTCGATTGGATCCAGCCGTCCTCGGCCAGGCTTCCATTCAGCTCGAACTCTTACTAACGACAGTGCTATTCATTAGTCGCGAAGGCTTTCGACTCGCGCTCACGAGAAATCTGTCAGCGCAGAGCTGGAATGTCGCTTGGCTCAGTGTTCCCGTGGCGACTGCCGTCTCTCTACTGGCGCTCGCGTGGCATTTGCGCATGACAGCAACAACAACGACGACCTCGACGGATGCAGATATCGACTACCGGACGGCAGGCATTCTCTACTGCGCCGCGTCCTGCATTGAAGGATGGGCCGAACCTGCCGTGCTAATGTCGCTGCGCCAAATGAACGTGACTACGAAAGCGTCGGCCGAAGGGTTGGCCACCGTGTTCAAAACCATTGTAACGGTCGTGGCGCTGCAGTATCTGCTGCCCGTGAATCGACCCGTGACCGCCTTTGGGCTCGCGCAACTCACATATGCCGTCGTGTATGCTGTTATATTGTACGCTAAGATGTGGTCCCATTTGGTTCGACCAGTTTGGAACTCGCTGGATGGGAAAACGTGCTACATGACAATCATATTTACTGCCCAAGGCTTCTTCAAGCACTTGCTGACCGAAGGCGATCGCATCGTCTTGACTACACTCAGTGGAAGCTACGATCAGGGTGTCTACGCCATGGGTAGCGCGTATGGAGGGATTGCCGCACGCATGCTGCTTCAACCCGTGGAGGAAAATGCGCGGTTGCTCTGGAGTCGATTGGCGCTCGAAAAAGTAGCGCCAGTCGAAAACAAGGACAACAAAGAAAAGAACAAGAACAGTGCGGCAGATGCACTCGAGCAGTCGTATGTCTTTCTGGTCAAATTGGTGCTGTACGTGGGCTTTGTGTTTTCCTTTTTGGCCGTCAATTATACTTCCATTGTCTTAAATATACTGGCCGGTCGCAAGTGGGGCAACAATACCGAGGCTGTCACGGTATTGAGTGCCTTTTGTGTCTATACAGCATTTCTGGCATGGAACGGCATGACGGAGGCCTTTGTCTACGGTGTGGCGTCGTCGGGTGCCGATATGGGACGTTTGGGTGCTGCACATACCGTGATTGGAGTCGCATTTGCCGTGGCGGCTCCACTGGCCGTCTCGCACTACGGAGCGGCGGGCTTGGTGGCCGCGAATTGCGTCGCCATGTTTCTTCGAGCCATTTATTCCGTCAATTTTGCAGCCCGTTTCTTTGCGGCGAGGCAGCACTCATCCGTCAGAGCTACGCTATGGCGCTTGCTGGATCAAATGTTTCCACGTCGACAAGTCATGCTGGCATTTATTGGTTCTTATCTAGCTACAAAGGTTTCTCTGGATCGAATGACCGAGCAAGCAATGTCGTTGAAACTAGAGGCAGGGAGTTTGCCGTGGCTTGTTCTTTCCTTACAGCACGTGGGTGTGGGGATTGCGTGCGCCATTGGCGTGTTATCTCTAGCATTTCCACTCGAGCAAGAGTTCCGCCGTTCCGTTCGCTCCATGTGGCACGGAAAGCAAGACTAAGGAAGAGTTGGTAGATGAATGCTTTATAAAAAAGGCTCGTCGCCCGCTTCTCCCTCCATGTCTTCTGCTCGAAACTTGAGCCCCGCCTTTTCCATTTTGGATCTCAGCTCTTGCTTTTTGGCTCGCAACATGTGAGACGCTAGTTTGAGTCGATCAAAGAGGTTGTCACAGTCGAGTGCCTG
>Ga0307933_1001464_pt1 | contig 18334 bp, 21 predicted proteins | sample OrgLakmetageno88_FD_201811 | JGI IMG/M metagenome (GOLD analysis project Ga0307933, IMG submission 201811) | Saline water microbial communities from Organic Lake, Antarctica - #88 | ecosystem: Environmental > Aquatic > Non-marine Saline and Alkaline > Saline | place: Antarctica: Organic Lake...
AATTTTTCTTCAGACAGCTTATAGAGTTATAGTGTTATTAATTTGCACCGAGACCGGTCTCCTACTTCTTTGAAAAGGTGAAGAACACATTAAAGTTGCCTCCTTCTTTTTGGAGACCGGTCTCTAGGGTAGGGCTATGTCTAATAATCGTTGTTTACAAAAAAACATCTTCTACCACGTCTACAATAGAGGCTATAACAAACAAACGTTGTTCTTTTCTGAGAAAGACTACACGCGCTTTTACGCTTACTTAAAAAAGTTTACAGACATGTATCTTAGCATTGAGGTTAAGTGTCACTGTATTCTGCCAAACCATTTTCATTTTATACTTTTAGAGACCGGTCTCCCAGAAAACGAGACCGGTCTCGATTCTGATGATCCAGACAAAGCAGTGTACCTATCAATTTTTATGAGAAAGTTACAGGTATCTTACAGCATGTATTTCAACAGCCAGTATGGCGACTCTGTAAAAAAAGGGCTCAAATCACCCGTCTTTGAAGGTCGTTTTAAAGCTAAAGAAGTTTTAGATGAGGCTTATTTAGAGCAGTTAGTAACCTACGTTGAACACAACGCGGTTAAACATGAAATTGTGGAGCGTATTGAAGATTGGCCGTATACCAGCTATAATCAATCTCTAGAACCTGAAACAAAAACGGTATTTTTTAGCGACTTTGATTGAGTACTGAGACCGGTCTCCTATTTTGGAGACCGGTCTCGAGGTTTAAGATTTATTTTTATACCATTTTTAATCTGGGCTTTACTACTTCAGGCTTTTAGCTACGTTACTAATTGATGAACACTTATCCTGTGGTTGCGATTGTCGGAAGACCGAACGTTGGTAAATCAACGCTCTTTAATTCTTTGGTGGGTGACCGCCGCGCGATTGTGTCAGACATCGCTGGTACCACGCGCGACAGCGTCACCGAGAAAATTGATAACCTAGGCGCCATTACTTACTGGGCGGTTGATACGGCGGGGCTGTCTGACTTTGGTGAAAATTCACTAGAAACGGCGATCCAAATGCAAGCCGAGCTGGCGATTGAAAACGCTGACTTAGTGATGTGGATGGTTGATGCCAAACAAGAGCTGACCCAAGACGATTACGATATCGCCGATAAACTGCGACGGGTGAGTAAAAAGGTTCTTTTTTTAGCTAACAAAATTGATGACGGGCAAGCCATGCGTGGGTACGAACTAGCCGAACTAGGTTTTGGTGTGCCAGAGATTATCTCGGCTAAAAATAACTTTGGGTTCTGGGATTTAACCGAAGTCATTCAAGCGCGTTTAGTCGAGCTCGGTTTTACACCGCTTGATTACAGCGCCATTGAAGCCCCAGACCGAATTAAAGTGGCGATGGTGGGCCGCCCAAACGTAGGGAAATCAACTTTGTTTAATCAAATGATTGGTGAAGAACGCAGTGTAGTGTCTGATATCGCCGGTACTACGCGTGACGCGATTGATACCGATTGGGATTCACCAAGTGGCGAACAGTTTAGATTTATTGATACCGCTGGGGTGCGTCGACCCGGTAAAATTGGAAAAAGTATGGAATACTGGATGGTAGTGCGTACGCGCCAGGCTATTGAACGGGCTGACGTGTGTATGCTGCTCATCGACGCGCTCGATGGCGTGACGCATCAAGATTTGGCTTTAGCGGGTCAAATTGTCGAAGCGGGTAAAGCTTTAATTATTGGGGTGAATAAATTCGATTTAGCGCGTGAAAAATCACGGACTCAAGAAGAAACTGATGAACGCGAACTAGAAGCGGTGCCCATGTGGGATCGAGATATTGCTGAGATTAGAAGTCGGTACTTATCGTACCTGCATAAAAAAATTACGTTCTTACCGTGGGCGCCAGTGTTGTTTTTCTCGGCTAAAAGCGGCAAAGGGACCAAAGAAATTTTAGAATCTCTTATTGCCGTTAACACAGAACGCGCTAAACGCATCCCTACGCGCGAATTAAACTTATTGGCTAAAGATATCTATTATGGTCACGTGGCGCCGTCACAGGGCGTAAAACAGGGTAAAATTAAGTATGTGAGTCAGGTTGATACCGCGCCGCCAAAGTTTTTATTCTTTGTGAACAATGTTCAGGCCTTTCATTTCTCGTACCGACGGTACATTGAAAATAAAATTCGCGCTAAATACAGCTTTGCCGGAACCCCTATTATTGTGGAATTAAGAGATTCAATGGCTAAATGGAAAGTTAAAGCTGAAGATGAGGTAGATACTAAAGTTAAAGTGGATAAAGATGAGGACGCTTTAGACGGTGTACACTACGAAAACCAAGCCATCGAACTCAACGAAAAAGAAGACTAATTTTAGTTATTTTTCACGTAAAACGAGGAGACCGGTCTCCTAAAAACGAGACCGGTCTCGTTTTTTAGGATGGTTTTCAACATCATCCCGGGATGATGAAAACAGGAGTCACTTGTAACCCGTAACGGTTTAAGCGATAATTACGCTCGATGCTGAGTAAATTACGAGAACTTATTCCGGAGCGGTCGCCTTTGCGACTGACGTACCACCGCTATAGCGCAATGCTCGCGGCTTTGATGTACGGATTTCCGGGTAACCGTTTAACGGTAATTGGCGTGACGGGAACGTCTGGTAAATCAACTACCGTTGAGTTAATTCATTATTTATTGCAAAACTCGGGCGTTAAAACGGGGTCAATTTCGGGTATTCAGTTTAATATTGGGGATAAAGTTATGCATAACGGGACGCTGCGCACCAGCCTGCGTCCTTGGCATACGCAAAAATTATTACGGCAAATGGTACGAGCGGGCTGTGAGTTTGCGGTAATTGAAGTGTCTTCGCACGCCTTAGACCAAAATCGTTTGTGGGGTGTGGCGATTGATACGGCCGTTTTAACGAACGTTTATGACTTAGAGCACCTAGATTACCACGGCAGCTTTGCCGAGTACGTACGCGCCAAATCTAAGCTGTTTAAATTATTGAACACCACTTACCGTAAGCCAGGAGTGCCTAAAGTGAGTATTTTAAACCGTGATGATGATAACTACGATGTGTTTTCTGAATTACCGGCGGATAAACGTTGGAGCTACAGCTTAAAAAAACCCTCCGAAGTAAAAGCCGAAAATTTAGTGCTTAACGCGCAAGGGAGTGAATTTTTAGTGCGTTTGCCTAATCATAACTTACAAATTAAAACCCCGATTGTGGGGCGTCATAATATTTCAAACCTGCAAGCGGCGGTGGCCACCGTGGCCGCTAATGGGGTAACGGTTAAAAAAATTGAAGAGTTGTTAAAAGATTTTCCAGGCATTCCAGGCCGCCTAGAACCGATTAACGAGGGCCAAGATTTTTCGGTGGTGGTTGATTTTTCTTATAAACCGAGCGGTCTAAAAGCGGTGCTTAAAACCTTACACGAAATGGTGCCCGGCAAAGTTATTTGTGTGTGGGGGGGGCTAGGAGGACGAAATTTAGACGAACCTTACTACGCTGAGGCGGTAAAAATGATTGAACAACACGCCGATGAATTTGTGTTAACCACCGATGACCCACTGGATGATAACCCTAAAGAAATTGCGAAGCTGATTAAAGCCAACATGCAACGCGTTGAAGGCGAAAATTATTATGAAATTGAAGATCGTTACGAAGCTATCCGCTACGCCGTATTTATTGCCGAACCGGGTGACTGTGTGGTAATTGCCGGCCGTGGACACGAAAAAGAACAAACCATTGGCTCTAAAAAAATACCGTTTGATGACCGAAAGGTAGCTCGTGAAGTGTTACAATTTGTAGCCGCCACCAAAGCTTAAACTGATAACAAAAGTCTGTTTTTTAGGCGTGCTTGCACAACGAACCTTTTTTTATAGGATAAGCGCACTATTACCAACCCCTTTTTCATGACTCAAACGGATCTTACAACGCAATTAAAAAAGTCTTTAGAGCACCTACAGAAAGAATTTTCTTCTTTACAGGTTGGCCGAGCCAGCACGGTATTGGTAGAAGATTTAGAAGTGGAGAGTTATGGCACCATGATGCCGCTTAAAAGCGTGGCCAACATTTCGTGCCCAGACCCAAAAACAATTAAAATTGAACCCTGGGATAAAGCGGTACTGGGGAACATCGAACGCGCCGTGCAAGAAGCGAAGCTGGGCATTAACCCGCAAAACATGGGGGAACACTTGTTTTTGCCGATCCCACCGATGACAGAAGACCGACGGAAACAGTTAGTAAAATTTGTGCACGAGTTAGCTGAAAAGACAAAAATTTCGATACGAAATGCGCGTCACGATGAGCTTAAAACGATTAAAGCCATGAAAGAAGAAAGTGAGATTTCTGAGGATGAGCAAAAAGCGATGGAAAAAGACGTTCAAGGTGAAGTCGATAAAGCGAATCAAGAAGTAGATGAACGCGCCAAAGTGAAAGAGAAAGATATTCTTACAGTTTAAGTTGAATCAAACTAAATTAGAGACCGGTCTCCAACAAACGAGACCGGTCTCGGTTTTACAGAGTTTAAGCCGCACTTAAACTTGAATTAAACGATGATCAGAAAAAAACAAAGCTCGGCTAAAAGACGAAAGTATTTTTTGCTCGACTCTAACCAAACGGTTCGTAAAAAACCAAAAACAAACCGTAACCGCGCTTTGAATGTTATCGCTAAATTGCGCTTTTTTCGGCAGTTTAAAAGTATTTTTAAGGGCTCGGTATTACTCACCCTGGCTTGTATTTTTATGTTGTTGTTTACGCTGTTTGCTCTGTTTTCGCCCTACTTTGATTTAAAGCGGGTGAATGTTCAGCGCGATAGTCCGCATTTAGATGTCGGGGCGGTTGAAAATTTAATGGCTGAGTTTTATGGGCAAAATTTATTATTTATATCACAGACAGACATTAAACAACGTTTGCTAGCGACGTTTCCAGAGTTTCGTGAAGTTCGCATTACAGAAAATTGGCCAGATAGTTTAGGCTTAGATATAGAATTGTCCCCGCCTTTTTACCAAGTATTAAATAAGTTTGATGCGACTTTTTCAGTATTATCTGAAGATGGGGTCGTACTACGACAAGAGGCCACCGAGGGGTTACCCGTTATTCAAATTTTTGATTATGAGCAGTCGCTTAATTCGGGCGAAAAATTTACGACAGCCAAAGAGCTGCAAGATATTACTCGACTGCGTGAGATCTTTACCGAAGATTTAAAAATTGAAATTGGCGATATTCGATATTTACCAACCGCCTACGAAGTGCACTTGGTCAGTACCGATGAAACCGCTTTTTGGTTTGATTTGCGATCCGATATTGAGCAACAAGCTCGTAAAATTGAACTCGTGAGCGATGAGATTAATCTGTATACGCAGCCGCTTGAACACGTTGATTTGCGAATCCCCAATCAGGTTTTCTGGAAAGTGAAATAAGCTTAGGAATTTAATTCTAGAACAATTTTTTTGGAGACCGGTCTCTAGTTTAGGAGACCGGTCTCCTAGTTTTAGTCTTCTTTGTTTTGTTCCACTTCGTGATCTAGTTCTTTTTTTTGCCGTGAGAATCCCAGCATTAAAAACGCGGTGGTCGCTCCGACTAAAATAGTAATCAGATTAATAATAAATGGCTGCCAGTAGTAATTAATGAGGCCAAACTCTTGTAGCCCGAGCAAAACTCCAAAAAAGCTGACAAAAGGTATTAAAGAAACCGCAATAGCGACGCCCACTAAGTTACTCGAGTTAGTGGCTTTTAACCACGAATACACGCCCGCAAAACCTGAGACAAAGGCCGCTAAAAATAGTAGATGATCAAAGCGTTTAAACTTATCGACGTACAAGCTAATATCAAAATCGTACCCAATATTATCAAGCAAAAATACCAGTGCCGCTGACACTAAAATGACAAACACCACACTCCCTAAAAAACTTTTTAGGGCGTACCACACTAAGGTTTTGTTATTAATAGCGACACCTGCCGCGCAAGCTAGCACGGGGTTTAAAAGGGGGGCGAGCACCATAGCGGCAATCAAAATTGGAATATCGTTTAACAAAATACCAAGCGTTGCCAAAATGGCGGATAAACCCGACATCACAAAGAAACTTGGTTCTAAACGCGAACTTCCCATGAGCTGATCAACCGCTTCTCGCGCTCTTTTATCGCGTTTAAAAGGCAAATGTGTCCACCATTTAAATTTAACTTTTATGGTTTCTTCGGTTCGGGCCTTAATACCTCTCGTAATTTTTTTAAACATCACTTTATTATACTCTAATTTAGCGACACTCACAATCTGACTCTAGAATTTAAAGTTTTAATTTATTAAGAGTGGAGTTTTTTGTCATGAGTCTTAAGATAGCCCTGATTTAATTTATCCTCAAACATGGTCCTTAAAAAAACACCAAAAATAAACTACAAGTTGTTAAAAGAATTGTCAGAAGCTACGGGTGCCCCTGGTTTTGAAGGCAATATTAGAGCGATTGTGAAACGCGAAATTGCTGATTACGTGGATTCGATTGAAGTTGATAACATGGGAAATTTAATCGCGCTTAAAAAAGGCACGGCTAAAAAAGATAAATTAAAACTTATGGCCGCCGCGCACATGGACGAAATTGGTTTTATGGTGCAACACATCGACGATAATGGGTTTATTCGATTCTGTCCGCTCGGCGGCTTTGACCCAAAAACTTTAAGTTCACAGCGGGTTACGATTCACGGTAAAAAAGATGTCATTGGCGTGATGGGCGGTAAAGCGGCCCACTTAATGTCGGACTCTGAGAAGAAACAAACGCCTCAAGTAAAAGATTACTTTATTGATACGGGTTTAGATAAAAAAGAACTCGATAAATTAGTAGCTGTTGGTGATAGTATTACCCGTAAGCGAGAATTTATTCAGATGGGTGAATGTGTGAACGGTAAGTCGTTGGATAACCGGATGCTCGTGTTTGTGTTGATTGAAACGATTAAAAAATTGAAAAAAATTCCACATGATTTTTACGCCGTGTTTACGGTGCAAGAAGAAGTTGGTATTCGCGGCGCGAAAGTAGCGGTGCACGCTATTCAACCCGATATTGGTATTTGCTTAGACGTCACCATTGCCAACGACACCCCGGGCGCCGCGCCGCATGAATACATTAATAAGCTCGGTGGCGGTACCTCAATTGATATGATGAATGGCACCGTGATTGCCGATCGACGCATTGTTAAATACTTAGCCGATTTAGCCGATAAAAAGAAAGTACCGTACCAACACGACGTAATGGCTGCTGGCGGAACCGACGGTTGGGCAATGCAAATGATGACGGAAAAAGGTTGTATTACGGGTGGTATTTCGGTGCCGTTACGAAACATGCACCAAGAAGTCGAAATGTGTCATAACACCGATATTCAAGCCACTTTAGATTTGTTGAAGCTGGCGGTTGAGAATTTGGATAAAGGGGATTGGAAGAACGTTTAATTGATTAAAATTACATCCCGGAATGGTTATGCACATCATCCCGGGATGAATAAAACAAACCTATCTTTACCTCGACCCGAAATTATTTAATATGCGGTTGTGAAATCAACCCCCTCTTTGGCTGTCATCGCTTTTCCGGGTAATAATAGCGAAACCGAAACGGCTCGGGCTGCCCAAAAAAATGGTTTTGAGGCCGAAATAATTCGCTGGAATGAGGTCGAGAAAGTCGGTGCTTTCGACGCCTATATTTTGCCGGGCGGATTTTCGTTTGAAGACCGAGGAAGAGCCGGAGCGATTGCCGCCCGTGAACCTATTTTTAAAGCCCTTCGAGCGGAAGCTCAACACGGAAAAGTAATTTTGGGTATTTGTAACGGAGCGCAAATGATGGTGGAATCGGGCTTGATTCCTATTGATTCTGACCCGCTGCCTTTTGCTTTAGCTGATAACGTGCGTCGAGATGCGTCTGACCACGTGGTGGGCACCGGTTACTACAACACTTGGTGTGCTATAAAGCCGGAACGAACGGATACCGCTTTTTCTGGTAATACGGACGCGGTTTTAAAAGTGCCCGTTGCGCACGGTGAAGGGCGCTTTACGACTCGGTCAAAAGCGGCACAAACCGCGCTTGAATCAGGCAGCCATGTCGCGTACCGATATTGTGATGATACGGGTGAAACGGCTACTACTTATCCGGCAAATCCAAATGGAGCGACGGCGGCTGTGGCCATGATTGTCAATAAAGAAGGGACGGTCGGAGCCATTATGCCGCATCCAGAAAGATTCCCGTTAGAGTGTGATGGAGACCAGATATTTAAAGCGATGCACGCCTGGATTACCGCCGAAAAGTCTCCGAGCGAAGTGGTAATTGGTGATTTATCAAGCCAAGCTTTGCCAGAAATTAAGTCTTTCAAAGTGGATTCGAGCGCAGTGGTGCTAGAAAAAACGCTTATTATTACCGATAATGAAGGTTTCTCTGTGAGCCAAGCAGCCAGAGATTTACTAGGGCAAGATTTTAGTTTAGATAAAAGTTTTGTGTACGCCTTTACGGGGGCTTCTGAAAAAGAACTAACCCAGACCGGTCTCGTCGCCAATCCAAATAAAGAAACGCTCGTTAATTTTGTGCCTAAGTCACAACAAATTTTAGTCGAGCTATTTGAAGATGATCCGGCGCTGCATTTAGCCGATCAATTAAGTGAACAACTGGGTAAAACCGTAACGGTTCGTCGCCTTAAAGCCTGGAATTTTTCAGACTCAGTGGGAACCCCAGAAATAGAAAAGATTTTAAAAAACGGACTTATATGTAACCCTAATTCGGGTAGCGCCTTTATGGCTTATCCTGATTTTAACGCTTAATTTTTAACTCAGAAACTTATGAAAACGGCTTTACTCTCGGTGTCAGATAAAACAGGAATTGTCGAATTTGCGCAAGGGTTAGAGCGACATGGTTTTAGAATTCTTTCAACCGGCGGCACGTTTAGAGCGTTAAAAGAAGCGGGTGTGGGCAGTTTAATGGAAGTCGCCGACTTTACGGGTTTTCCTGAAGGTTTAGAAGGCCGAATTAAAACGTTAACGCCAGAAATTTTTGGTGGGATTTTAAATTTAAGAAACAACGCTGAACACCAAGCGTTTTGTACGGAAAATAAAATTGAGAATATCGACGTGGTCTGTGTAAATTTGTACCCGTTTAAGGCGACGTACGAAGATATGGCTAAAACGTTTGAAGATAAAGTAGAGAACATAGATATCGGTGGCCCTTCGATGATTCGAGCGGCGGCTAAAAACTATGAATTTTGCGCGCCTGTGGTAGATCCATCAGACTACCCAAAACTAATTACAGAACTCGACGCGGGCGATATTTCACTTACAACCAGAAAGGAGCTAGCAACGAAAGTATTTGAAATGACGGCGCACTACGATTTACTCATTGCTAAATTTTGGACCGAAACAACCAAAGACAGTGAAGAAAAAGGTCAATTACGTTACGGAGAAAATCCGCATCAAGGGGCGGCGACGCTGGTTGATCCATTTGCGAATGGTCCGTTACTGGTGGGCGCTAAACAATTAAACGGTAAACCACTGAGTTATAACAATTTTGGTGATAGCTCAGGAGCGCTAGAATTAGCCCTTAGCTTTGCCGGAGAGAGTGACCCGGCGTTTGCTACTATTATCAAACACGCCACCCCTTGTGGGGCGGCTATTGGCGATTCTATTTCAGAAGCCTTTAAAAAAGCGTACGAAGCGGATCCTCTGTCGGCATTTGGGGGCGTGATCGCTTTAAACCGAACGTGCGATAAAGCGACGGCCGAACTTATTGTTGGTTTCTTTAATGAAATTGTGATGGCACCCGCGTTTGACGCTGACGCCCTAGAAGTATTAAAAACCAAGAAAAACTTAAGGGTATTAGAGATTCCAAACTTCACGGCTGGTCAAACCAGAGACCTAGTTTTAAAACGGGTACGAGGCGGTACTTTGGCCCAAGAAGCGGATATTGAATTGCCTGATTTTGCCAATTTAGAAATTCCAACCGACACCAAACCGACGGACGGCCAGATGCAAGACATGATGGCCGCTTGGAAAATGGTTAAAATTGTGAAATCAAACGCCATTGTCGTGGTTAAAGATGGCGTCATGATTGGCAAAGGCGGCGGACAAACGTCTCGAGTTGAAGCGATGGAAATTGCTTTAGCACACGCCGGTGAAAACGCCAAAGGAGCGGTGATTGCGAGTGACGCTTTCTTCCCTTTCCCAGATAGTGTAGAAGCGGCCGGTGCCGCTGGTATTAGCGCCATTATTCAACCTGGTGGTTCTAAAGGCGACGCCGACGTATTTGCCAAGTGTGATGAAATGGGAGTGGCCACGGTGCTGACAAAAATGCGGGCTTTCTTGCACTGATTGGGTAGTTAAAGAGACCGGTCTTAAAGTTAAAATGTATTTGCCAAGACTGGTCTCTGTTGTACCAAACAAAGTAATTACAGAACTTTATGTCAGACATTAATCAATTGATACAAAAAACGACGAGCACCGCTTTTAAAGCGGTGCTTTTAACGATTATAATGATTGGTATTGGTTTAGTGGTGAGCTTAATTGCGTGGCTCAGTTTACTGCCTAAATTATCGGTCTGTGGTGAGAACCTCTTGAGCTGTGGAATCGTGGTGTTAGCCATTGGATTTTTAGCGGTGGTGTGCCCATTGATAATGTTCTGGTGTGGGCGGGGTTACGTTTTTTTTAAAATTTTGTATGAACTTTATAAAGTGCACGAAACACCAGTTCTAAAAATGTGTGCTGAACAAATCTGCAAACATCGTGAAATAATTGTAACCGCTGGAGAACTTAAAAATCATCAGCTAAGTAAAAAACTACCGTTACCAGTAAGATTGCTACTTAGAAAAATAAATTTAGATGACTTTTTACCACTGTTAAAGCAAACACCGCCGGTTACCCCACCTGAATTAATGGTGCCTTTAAAAGATAAAGTGGCAGCCCAAGGCATTATACAAAAACCGTCGGTGATTTGGTTTTGGGCCTTGCTCGCCGTTATGTTTGTGGTGCGCTTGTTGGTCGGGTGGTTTGTTTAGCTAATATTCCTGAATTTTTCTATACTTGGTTTATGTTTAATCGTGCCCGTTTTTGTTTTTTAAATAAAACTCCCTGGAGCGATCCAGACTCTTTTAAAGCGCCGAAAAAAAGAACGAACCCAGATCTATCTTCTGGCGAAATCTTAGAAGCCGAACTTTGCAGCGATGGCGTGTGGCGTGTTTTAGAGCTTGAAACTAAGTTAAAGATTGCACGAATTATCTATCTTTAAACGGGCAGCGCGCCTTCTAAATCAATCTCTGGCATCTCGACGACTAACGGTGGTTCGACGCTTTCTTGCTTGTTTTGGTACTCGACTTCAGCCACCGGGTAAAACTCAATTACATCGGTGTCCATAAAACTGACTTTGACCCGACGGTTTAAAATATCTAAACCGCGTACTTGAGCCTTTTTGCCGTCTACCGTCACACTTTGTTTAATATGGGGCAGGTACTTTCGGTTAGCGCGGTACATATCTACTTCGTGTAATAAGCATCGTTTAAGCTTTCCACTTACGTCGTATAATTTGTCGTTCCCTCGAATCACAATCCCTTGGTCACGCACCGCATCGAGCGATATTTTTTTGGTGTTAATGCGCACGTCACAACATTCTGGTCGACCACAACACCGAGGGCCGCCCACAATGTCAGCTCGATCACGAGGATCAAGGCGTTGTAGGTGAATTCGACCTTTAATGTTTGGGGTAATAGCTTTCAGTAAATCTCTGAAATCAACGGGCTGCTCGGATGTAAACCAGCACGCGACGGTTTTTTCTTCCCAACCAATCTGCACATGAAAAAAAATCATTTTTAATTTTAGTTCGTCGGCGGCTTTTTGCACTTGAACGAGAATATCATGACTTTTTTCTTGTAGGGCTTCGTAGTCTTTAACTTCGTCTTGGTTCAGCGTTTTTAAAAACGTTAAGTCTTCGTCTACGTGAGCGCCAGGCAAGCTGCGGGGCATACCAATAATTTCAGCGACCACTCTTTCCCGTTTTCCTTTCAATAAAATAGGCTGTTTGAAAGTTAGAGTGGTGTTATCTGGCACTTGTAGCGTCACGGTTTTATAACGCAGTAAATCACGAGCTTGAAAAATTTCCATACGCTTTAAATTTAGTGATTTTGTAGGGTAATAGCAAGATGCTCTAATACAAGCCGACGATTAACGTTACGCTTGATGTCGGTGTAAGCGGTAAAGAGTTGTGGTACCAGGTTTAGATACTGTGGATTTTGCCGCGCTAAGTGCAGTAAATCATTCATAAAGTTGAGGGTCGCTTTGGGGTTTTCTTTTTGCTGTTTGTCTAAATCATCGGCAATTCTGAACTGCGTAATTAGGTCGTTGGTACTTAAAAAGGTTTCCGCATCGGTTGAGTCATTTCTTTCTCCTTCTGAGCCCTTAATACTTAGCACGGTAGCGCGTGACAATATAGTGGTTGGTAATTGGTAGTGGTTTTGCGTGGTGATAATAAACTGCGCTCTGGCGGGTGGTTCTTCTAACACCTTCAGCCAGGCTTGCATCGCGTCGCGTGAAGTTCGTTCAATATTTTCGAGCACCAACACTCGGCGTGACGAAACTGGGGTTTGATACAGCCATTTAATAAGACCTCGCACCGACATTTCGGCTGGGTTTTGCGAGTCCCCAATTTTAAGCGACTCTTCGTTGTCGCGACAAATTTTAACGTCTTGATGTTGCCCAGAACTCAGTTTGTTTACATCTTCACTCAGCAGTTGCGACGTAATAGCCAAACCGACTGCCACTAAGTCACCACTGCCAGAAAGCAATAATCGTTGTGGCAGTTTTTTTTGGGCTAGCCAGTGTTCAAGTTTTGGGGTAAACATTCAGCCGTTATAGTACGTTTATTAAGGTTCTTGTGAAGCATAGTTTATAAGAGGGCTTGAACTGTTTTTAGTGCACTTGACATCGCCTATGAATTAGCTAGATTCGCTCGGCAATTTTGAATAAATTTACACTATGCTAGGAAAAAGACGTTGGCGTAAACGAATGCGGACTCACGGGTTTCGCGCACGAATGGAGACTAAAACTGGACGAAGAGTGATTGCTCGTCGTCGAGCTAAAGGTCGAAAATCACTTTCGGTCGCTCCGAAAGAAAACTCTTGGAAGTAAATGATTTCTAAGGCGCACCGTTTCTCGCGGCGCGATTTCACCTTCCTCCGACCTAAAATGAAAAAATTTAGATCGGGGGATTTTTTGTTTTTTTACTGCAAATTACAAACCGCTTCTAAATTAGCCGCGGTTATTAGCAAAAAAGTAGATAAAAAAGCGGTTGCCAGAAATGCTTGGCGACGCGGCGTTTATAAACACGTTGGGCCAGAGCTGATTGAAAACCAACTCCCGCTGGCTTTAGTTTGTCTTTACAAAGGCGGCTCGATACCTGAAAATACCGACGATTTAATAAACGCTTGGGGGGAATTTAAAACCTTCGCTCTTAAAAATAAAATCCTTAAATACGATTCATGAAAAATAATATTACGAGTTTTCTTAAAAGCCTAGTGCTTTGGTTCTGTGTTTTCTACTTAGTATTCTCGGCTTATCAATGGTGGTTTGCGCCTGACCTAGAAGCCCCTACTACGGCTGGACAGTTAAGTGTTGAACTCGTCGATACTACGCCAGTTTCGGGGCAATTAGTACAGTTTCGTTTTAATAATGAAACGGATCAAGTCTGGAACTGGGAGCACTTTTGTGACAATAACAACTCGCTTGAATTACTGGCTTTAGTGGCGAGTACAGAGGTTTCAGTTGATAAGCCTGATTGCGGAAACTTTAAACCTATGGCTTTAAGTGTGCCGGCTCAAAGTTCGGTTATTTACACGTTGCCAGAGTTTAATACCCAGCTTTTCAATACGCCAGGTAATTACCGTTTAGACTGGAACATGACCAGCGGAGAAGAAGCGAAAACGCTGACAACGGCTGAATTTGAAGTAAAGGAAGCGGGCTTTATTCGCAAAGGATTTAGATTTTTGATAACCCAACCGCTCTTTAATACCTTGGTTTTCTTTATTGAAATTTTGCCAACGCACTCGCTGGGTTGGGCGATTATATTGCTAACGCTAGGCGTTCGGATTTTACTGTTTTATCCGAATCAAAAAGCCATGCGGTCGCAACGTAAATTACAAAAGCTACAGCCACATATTCAGTCGTTGCGTAAAAAGCATAAAGACAATCAACAAGCCTTGGCGATGGAAACCATGGCGATGTATAAAAAGCACAAAATAAACCCGATGAGTTCGTGTTTACCGATGCTGCTGCAAATGCCGTTTTTGATTGGAATTTACTTAGTGGTGAAAGACGGACTGTCACCGCATTTAAGTCACTTACTCTATGCTTTTCATGCGAACGTAGATTTAAGCATCGTTGATACTATGTTTGCAGGTTTAAACCTTGAAGTGCCTAATATTTGGGTGCTGCCAGTGCTGGTAGCCGTGGCTCAATTTATAGCGATTAAGCTTTCGTTGGCAGCCGCTAAAAAACAACAACCGGCTAAAGAAGTGGAAACTAAAAAAGGTAAAAAATCTAAAAAAGATGATGAGCCAGACATGATGGCGCAAATGGAGCAAATGCAAAAAATGATGCTCTGGATGCTGCCGTTGATGATTGGTTTCTTTACCGCGACTTTCCCAGCGGCGGTTGGTATTTACTGGCTGACTTCTACGGTGTTTGGTATTGGGCAACAGAAGCTGGTTAACTGGCAGTTGGATAAACCTCAGGTACGACGGAAGGATTAGAAGATTAACTTAAAGGTTATTAGATTAGAATTTGAAAAAGGTCCGTCAGGGCCTTTTTTCAAAGCGCTGCAAATTTTAGCAAACGCAACGCACAACATCAGCATTAGAAAAGCTTTAAAATTCGCCACTTAAGCGCTTTGGTACCGAATTATGAATAGAGACGAGCAAAACTTTTTAATTGTCGGTCACGGGGCGATTATGTGCTTCCTGTTCGCGGTTCACTACAACATTGAACCCAAAAATTATGAAGACTTTAGATTTAATGATTGGGTGCTGATGGGAAATGGTGATGTAAAAATTTTAGATATTAAAAAAGCCGCCTGAATCAGACGGCTTTTTCTTAGAATCTTAGATTACTGAATTAGTAACCCATAATAGCTCGTAGTCGTAGAGCTTTGTTTCGAGCTCGTACTTGACGTTCGTCTTCTCGGCTTAAATCAGCCCCTGGTTCAGCGTATTGTTCTCGCTGCGTTTCACCTAGGTATTCTTCAAGTTCGATGTAACCATTTCCATTGTCCATGCTCATACCTTGAGTTTCCCAAAAAGTTGAAGGGATAAATCGGTAGTTACGTTGTAGGAAGTTGTCGTTTTCTGTACCAGTAACCGCTCGAGCTTCGATAGCGCTTAGAGGATTTTCAGAGCTACCAAATTCACCTTCTAGATCCACAGTAGTGGTCATTGGAGTCATTGGAGCCATTGTCATTGACGGAGTCATTGAAGCTCCAGTGCTTGGAAGGGTCATGTTACCGTATCCTCCAGCAAAAGTAAGAGTTGGAGCTACTAGTAGCGCGCTTAGGATGATTGTTTTCTTCATGATAAAAAGTGGGTTAATAACTTAATCGGTTGGATTGTTAAAAAATTAGGGCGTCTTGTCAAATTTTTCCCCTTATAAAAGGGATAAACGTTACTTTTTTTAAAAAAATGAACCCACGATTTTCACATTAATTTGTGACAAATTCTAAATTATAAAGTCGGCTAGTACCTCGTCGTTGGTGACATCTTTGAGTTTGAAGCCTTTGGCGGCCATTCGTTCAATAATGTTATTAAAGTTTTCTGGCTGTGTGGTTTCAATACCCAGCAGAATAGAAGCAAAGCTTTTAGCGGATTTTTTTAGATATTCAAATCGGGCAATATCATCATCTGGGCCTAGTAAGGCTAAAAATTCTTTTAAGGCGCCCGGTCTTTGGGGCAATCGTAATATGAAATATTTTTTTAACCCCTCGAACCGCATCGAGCGTTCTTTTACTTCGGGCAAACGTTCAAAATCAAAGTTTCCTCCTGACGCGACGCACACAATAGTTTTGCCTTTTAGATCCATAGGATCAAGGCTTTTCAGCGCGTCTATTGATAAGGCGCCAGCGGGTTCAAGCACAATGCCCTCCTGATTTAGAAATTCAAGTAACGTCGAACAAAGTCGGTTTTCAGGGATAAGCTCTACAGGAGTTTTTATGTTTTCTTTCAGTTTTTCGTAATTATGATTTCCAATTAACGCCACAGCGGCGCCATCAACAAACGGATCAACCTGTTGGATTTGCCGATGGGTGTGGCTTTCTAAATTGTCTTTCAGGCTAGGTGCACCTTCTGGCTCACAGCAAATTATCTGCGTTTTGGGGGAAACATATTTAAAGTATTCCGAGACTCCCGCGGATAAACCGCCGCCACCAACGGGCATAATCAGGATATCAATGGGTTCATTTATTTGCTCTAAAATTTCGGCGCCAACGGTGGCTTGTCCTTCAATAATTTGCGGATGATTGAAGGGCGGTACCATGACCCCGTTTTCGGTTTCACAAAAAGTTTTGGCCGCGATAGCCGCTTCATCAAAAATATCACCGATGAGCTTAATGGTCACATAATCACCGCCAAAAATTCGAGTTTTGTTAATTTTTTGTTGCGGTGTGGTAACGGGCATAAAAACGGTGCCTTTTACTTTAAAATGCGCACAAGCAAAGGCAAAGCCTTGGGCGTGATTACCCGCACTAGCACACACAAACGGACGCGATTCACCCGTGGCTAGAATTTTTGAAATTAAGTTATACGCTCCCCGAATTTTATAGCTACGCACGGGGCTACGGTCTTCTCGTTTTAAATAGATATTGGCGTCGTAACGTTTTGATAACATCTCATTTTTTTGCAAAGGCGTAGCCGGAAAAATCGTTCTTAAATTTTGTTTTACGTCCGAAACTAGTTCTGTGAAATTCATGCGATAAGATTTAGTGAGTTTAAATGTACCACTTCAGCATTGTTAGGCAGGTCTTCGAACGGACCAAAACCAGTGTTCTTACCTTTCATGATTTGTATACAAGCCTCGACCGGAGAGCCGTGCGTGACCAATAAAATAGTATGGTTTTGGTGCTTTTTATCTAAGTCTAAAAGGGTTTTTTCAAGCCTTGTATACAAATCATCAAAACATTCACCGTCGCCCATTGGGGTTTGATTAAAATCATTTTCGGGTGCGTGAATAATAGCTTCTGCAATTTCGTAGGGTTGTTGGTCTAACTCTGAAGGGAGCTTAAATTCGTGTAATAAATACTCGATAGACAATTCCAATGCGTGGGCTTCGGCTATTATTTGTGCGGTTTCAATGGTACGTCGGTAAGGAGAAGTATAAATAGCATCGAGCTTTGGAAGTACGGACAGGGCGTTTTGTACTTGCTCTCGACCGTCTTCGGTTAAACCATATTGAGTTTGGGTCTCAATACGGCAAGACTCGATGCCCAAAATATTATTTTCTGACTGGCCGTGACGGATGACGTAAAAGTGATTTTGAAGTTGCATGAAGTTATTTAATTACAAATTTAGGAGACCGGTCTCCAGAAAACGAGACCGGTCTCTAAATTTTAAAGGGGTGAAATAGTTATTGATTGTGTTAAAAGGCTTAGAAATTTTCTAAAATCTTCAGTCTTCATTTTCCAGGTTTGGGTGTTGAGGTTAGGATGAAAGCCAATATGACTGTTTTGCAACAAGTCTTCATCAAACAAAACTTCTAGATTTGTGGCCGATTCAGAAATTAAACCAAAAGGAGACACCGCGCCGGGAGTGGTGTTTAGTTTTTCAGCTAACGTTTTTTCAGAACAAAAACTAAGGCGTTTTTCGCCAAATCTTTCAGCTAAACTTTTTAAGTCGGCTCTTTTTTCACCGGCTATAACCACCAGAAAAAAACGCTTCTTTTTTTCATCTCGTAAAAATAAACTTTTATTTTCAGGAATGCCCATTTTTTCATATTCGCCAAGGGTCGCTTCAACGGTATGAAAAGCCTCGTGCTCTAAAACCTCAAACGCATAATGATGCGTTTGAAGGTAATTAGAGAGTTGTGTTATGAAGGTCATGAAATATTTAAGCTTGGCAAAGAGAGAGTTTTTTAGAGTAAAAATTTTTTCTGATTTTGTACCAATGGAATGAGGTTGTCGGCGGGGGCGGCTTGTGGATTTAAGTGATAGCCGTAGACGTGATACTCTTTGAGTAAGATTTCTAAGTGTTTGTAAAAAGTGTGGGTTACATTTTTTTCAAAACAGGTGTCATGAAAAATGGTGAGTGTTTTTGGATTTTCAGCTGCTATAGCCTTTAAGGTGACGTTGATATCTCCGAGGTCACCAGAGTAGTAAACGACCTCTTTCTCAAGTCT
>Ga0307933_1001467_pt1 | contig 18289 bp, 14 predicted proteins | sample OrgLakmetageno88_FD_201811 | JGI IMG/M metagenome (GOLD analysis project Ga0307933, IMG submission 201811) | Saline water microbial communities from Organic Lake, Antarctica - #88 | ecosystem: Environmental > Aquatic > Non-marine Saline and Alkaline > Saline | place: Antarctica: Organic Lake...
CGAATTAACCGATGACTTGCAGGCAAAAATTGTGGCCTGCCAAACGCTGAAAGAAGTAGAAGAGATTTATAAACCCTACAAACTTAAAAAGAAAACCAAGGCGATGGTGGCCATTGAAAATGGTTTTCAGTCCGTAGCCGATAGTATTAAAAAAGGCGCGAGTGAAAGCGAAATTAAAAATGAATTTGAAGTGCTTCTAAGTGAAAATAGCTTAGAAGAAATATTGGAGGGAGCGCAGTGTATTATATCAGCCGAGATTGCCTCGGAGCCAGAATTGAGATCATTTTTAAAACGACAAACGCTGCGCGATTCGCAGGTAGTAGCGAAGAAAAAGTCCGACAAAATGCTGGCGAAATTAAAAGAGAAAGACGCGCAGCAGATTTCTAAATTTGAATTGTATAAAGACTTTAAAGCGAGTTTGAAAGCCCTTAAACCCTACCAAGTGCTCGCGCTTAACCGAGGGGAACAACTGGGTATTTTAAGTGTTAAAATTGATAAATCAGACACGACAGAAATGTTTGCGCAGCAAAAATATTTTAGAGATATTGGGTATAAAGGGGCCGATACAAAATTATTGGTAGCGGCTTTTAAAGACGGCTTTACGGTGCTGTTTAAATCATTGGAAAACGAAATCCGCAGTGATTTGAATGAGGTGGGCGAAGATGATGCGATTGCGTCTTTCCGGTCTAATTTAGAGGCGTTACTGATGACCAAGCCGGAGTACGGACAGATGATTTTAGCGATTGACCCTGGATACCGAGCCGGTTGTAAAATTGCGGTACTGGACACTTTGGGCACCCCGATTCACTTTGATAAAATATTTTTGCATCAGCCAGACAGTGCTAAGAAAACTCTTGAACAGCTGCTAGCCGCTTACGTGCCCGAAACGATAGTGCTGGGGAACGGCGCAGGCACGGATGAAACGTTAGATTTGATTCAAAGTCTCACTAAAACACAGGTGTATATTGTGAATGAATCGGGGGCGTCGGTGTATTCGGCTTCTAAAATTGCGCAGGAAGAATTTCCGGAACTTGATAGTTTAGACCGCGGGACGATTTCGATTGGGCGGCGTTATATTGATCCGTTATCGGAGTTAGTAAAAGTACCAGTGGAGGCGATTGGCGTCGGGATGTATCAGCATGATATTCCCGTTAAAAAGTTAGAAGAACGGCTGGGTTACACCGTAGAAGACGTGGTAAACCGGGTGGGTATTAACGTAAACAGTGCTTCGACGTACGTGTTAAACCACATTGCGGGGATAGATAAACGGGCGGCAAAAAAGATTTATACCAATCGGCCGTACCAGTCACGGGCGGCGCTGCGAAAAGTATTATCGGATAAAGTGTACGAGCAATCGACGGGGTTTTTGCGGGTGCCAGAAAGTTTAGAAGAACTCGATAACACCGACATTCACCCTGACCAGTACGCCTTAGCGAAATATTATTTACAGCACCAAAATGAAGGTTCGGTGGAATCTGTGTTTACCAAGTATGAAGCCGAAATTAAAAAGCTGTACCCAGAAGCGACGTCGCTGACGCTTGAATTTATTGCCGAGGCGTATGCTAAAATTGGGAAGGATGAACGGGTGCATTCTTCGCACCGAAAAGCCGAAGAGAAGATTGATCCGAGTTCGATTATTCAAGGTTCGGTCGTGGCGGGAGTGGTGCGAAATGTAGTGGCGTTTGGCGCGTTTGTGGATATTGGTTTAAAAAATGACGGTTTATTGCACGTCTCACAAATTGCCAATAAATTTATTTCAAACCCAGCTGAAGAATTGGAGGTGGGGCAACGAGTAAAAGTAAAAGTGTTATCAATGGAGAATGGGAAAATTCAGCTGAGCATGAAAGCCGCGATGGTTGTTTAATCGGTGATAAAACTCAGAAAATCTAATAAAAAAAGCGAGTCCGCAGACTCGCTTTTTTTGTATCGTTACCTGTAAAGGTAATAAAGATTTAGGGTAAAATTCCGATTAAGGAACCAATACCGTATCAATTACGTGAACCACACCGTTTGAAGTGTTTACGTCTGCGATAACAACTGTAGCGCCGTTAATTTGTACTACACCGTCGGTGATATTAACGGTTAGCGTTCCGCCTTGAACGGTTTCAACTTCCATACCATCAGTTAAGTCGGCGGCGTTTACGGCACCAGCAACTACGTGGTAAGTAAGTACGCCTTGTAGGTCCGCTTGGTTTTCAGGGAGTAGTAATGTGTCTACTGTATCTTGAATAGCCGCGAAAGCGTCGTTGGTTGGTGCGAAAACCGTGAACGGGCCTTCACTTTGTAGTGTTTCTACTAAGTCAGCGGCTTGAACAGCGGCTACTAAAGTGCTTAGAGCTGGCGTATCGATGGCCGTGCCTACGATATCCTTTGTCATCGCTTCTTCTTCCATGTCAGCTTCTTCTTCCATGTCTGTGTCGTTCATCATTTCTTCTTCAACATCAACAATAACGGTGTTCATGTCAGTCATTGGTTCTTCAGCTGGCGCTGAACAAGCCGTAAGACCAAGCACAACGGCAAGACCTAAAAATAGTACCAGTGGGTTTTTCATGTTTTGAATGATTAATTAAATTCTTAATTATTTTAATGGCAGACTTAGTCGTGTCAAAACTTTGATCCCTATTAAGCCAGCATATCTTCTTGATCAGAATCAGACACAAATAAGAAAGACTTGCCACGTATTTTTGAAATTTTACGCAACCTGGCAATATCGGGTTGTGGATTAATGGGAATAATATGGATGTCGCCTTGTGGCGCTTTTTTGAGTGTGTCGATAAATTCGCTGGTGGATATGTGCACCTGCGTAGAACTGGGGAAACGCGCCTCGTAGATTAATTTTTTGATATAATAACGCGCCTTTTCTTTGTTTTCGTCGGACGTACACATCCACACATGTAATTCGCCGTTCCAGTTATTATAAAGCCGATAGGCCAAAATCATCCCTAAATCAAACATCCGATCGTTCTCGTATAAGTTTGGGTTAATAGTTCTATCGGGTAACCAAATATGAATATCTTCTTCGGAACCAAGACCAATATCTTGGTCGCGATCAAACAACATTACGCCGGCTTGTGAACGTTGAGCGGTGGTAAAAATTCGTTCTAGTTCGGGTTTTTTAAGCTGGCTTGGTTTGAAAGGGAGAAATAAAATATTTGGATGAAATACCTGCCCTCGAATGGCCTCTAAGGCTACACAAATACCATTGGTATAATCATGTACTTCGACGGTTGAGCTCGCCGTAAATATCTTTTCTTTACTAAATTTTTTCACTAAGCGGGGCAATTCGGTTAATCCAGTTTCAGCTTCACTTTTAGTCAGATTTGCGTCTTCTGGAGTTCTTAAACTATCGGTTAATTTTAAGCCCAGGACTGTCATGGTTCCATTCGGAAAAGTCAGCGCTTTAATGAGTGGGAAGTTTCCGAGCAAAGTTCGCGTGGTTACCACCGGTAATAATACATTTGGCTTCCAGGTATGGGTTCGGTTTTCAGGTAAGAGCATCACCTTTTTTGCAGCCCATTCGGCTACCATGGCAAAAATACCAGACCGCACATCACCTTCGCGAGCTTCGAGCCGTCTTTGCACCAAAAATAGATAGGTCAGCAATAAAATGCTTAAAGCCATCAGCCCAACAAGGGCGTTAATAAGAAACATGAATAATACTGAGACGGTAGCCCCGTAAAGGGGTACGAGTTTTGGAATTTTTAGGGTTGGTCGAAAACTTACGGCCCCAAGGGACTGTTCAATAAACACCACTAAATTGATCATCACGTAGGTAATTAAAAAGAACATCGTTAGCACGCTGGCAATACTGTTTAGGTTCCCAATCAAGAGTAAAAATAAGACAAGCCCACTACTAAAAATAATGGCAGCGTAAGGATCTTGGCGCTTATTAACGCGCAAAAATAAGGGGCTAAAAGGTACGACGCGATTATCGGCCATAGCAAATAGCAAGCGTGGGGCGGCCATAAAAGTGGTTAGTGCGCTTGAAAAAGTAGCGGCTAAAACCCCAATAATTACGAGGCTGGGCCAAGCGGCTTGGTTGATCATGGCCATCGTATCGTTGCGCAGTGTCGCGGCATCCGCCACGGTGCCGAGCCAAAGGGTGCAAAGAATATAAATAACCGTGGTGATACCAACAGCGGTTAAAATGCCAATAGGAATTTGTCGCTTTGAGTCACTAAGTTGCCCCGATAAACCAATACCGGCCATTAAGCCCGTAACTGCGGGGAAAAAAATGGCAAATAGTGCCCAGTAAGTGGCATCACTTCCAGGAGGCGTGGAGGTTCCTACGGTTAAAGTTTCGGTGATTTTTGTCCACCATTCGCCACCGCTCCAAATACTGACTAAAGAAAGGAGTACAAAACCAAAAACGACAATTTGTAGCTTTATGGCTAAACGAGTACTGAGCACCACACTAAAAAAGAGCAGCGTAAATACCCCTAATAAAATAAGTTGAGTTGGGTGATTAGGAAATAGCCACTGCCAGACTTCGGTAAACCCTAGTAAATACAGGGCTACTGAAAAAATTTGCGCCAAATAAAGGGGAATACCCACACTCCCGCCTACCTCAAGCCCCAAGGTTTTGCTAATAATAGAGTAGGGCCCCCCGGCGCCAATTTTGATATTGGTGGTAATGGAACTGAGTGAAAGCCCGGTGGCAATAGTCACCGAAACGGCTAGTAAAATAATACTAAGCGTGCCCAACACGCCGAGATTACCGACCAGAGAGCCGAGACGTAAATACAAAATAACCCCGATAATGCTTAAAAATGTAGGCACAAATACGCCCGTAAAAGCGTTCAGTTTTAACGGCCCTGGTTTAGCGCTTGGGAATTTTAGCTTTGGGAGCGTAAAAACGGGGAGCTTCATAATTTTATTAGATTAAGCACAAAGGCTAAAATAGATCATAAAATTATAGCAGAAAAAGCGTTTAAAATCAACGTTAATGTGCTTTTGCAAAGAGTTATTTCTGGCGATAAACAGAGGCGCGCGCGTGGCTGATATTTGCTATAAAACTTGGTTTTCGGTCGTTGTTTTTTAAATACAGTAAAATTATGAAATCAAGAGTTTTGTTAGTCGGTGGCGGACATACGCACGCTTTATTGCTGGCTAAAATGAAACAAAAACCCTTTTTAAATACAGAGATTTGGTTAGTGGATACAAACGAAAAAGTACCTTATACGGGTTTATTACCGGGTTTTACCGCGGGACATTATGACCGAGAAGATCTTTATATTAACTTAAAAATCTTGGCGGCGCAGGCGGGAGTTAAGTTTGTGAAAGCCACTGTTACAGGCCTCGATAATGCACAAAAGAAAGTTCATTTAGATAATGGAGACACACAATCGTATGATTTAATTTCTTTTGATATCGGGATTCACGCGCGTGATTTTAGGGTTCAAGGTTTAGTCAAAAACTCAGTTCCTGTTAAACCTTTAAGTGTTTTTGCCACAGCTTGGCAAAATTTTCTGGCACAGGAAAAATCAGAACCGCGCCTCGTAATTATTGGGGGAGGCGTCGCGGCGGTAGAAATGGCTCTGGCTATGGAATATAGCTGTCGGAATCAATCACCAAAAATTACGATTGTAACTCGAGGTGAAATTTTAGGGAATCTTTCTAGCGCCGTACGAACGTTTTTAAAGCAAGAACTAAGCCGCAAAAATATTAAGATCGAAACCGGTCAAACCGTTAGCCAAGTGGATCGTGAAAGTGTCGTGCTAAAAACCGGGCAGAGATTAGAAAGTGACTTTGTTTTAGCGGCGGTTGGACCGCGTCCTTATAAGTGGCTTGAAGAAACAAACCTTGAACTTAAGAACGGTTACATTCGGGTAAATAAACATTTACAAAGTGTCTCGCAGCCAAGTGTTTTTGCGGTGGGAGATTGTGCGCATTTTGAGGATTACCCTTTACCTAAGGCTGGAGTTTATGCCGTTCGAGAAGCGCCAATTTTATATAAAAACATAGAGTTGAAGTTAGCCAATAAAAATCTTTCAACCTACAAACCACAGAAGCATTATTTAAAACTCATAACACTGGGTGAAAAAAGAGCCTGCGCCGATAAGTTTGGTATTTGTATACACGGCTCTTGGGTTTGGAAACTTAAAAACAAAATAGATACCGATTTTATGGGTCTATTTTCTAAGTAAAAATAGGCGATTGATTGCTTAGCCTTGTTCGCTCAGTTTACTGACAATTTCTACCATCAGGGCGCGCATGGCGGCGACGTTTCCTAAATTGTGGTGAAATAAGTTACGGTTTACCTCGAAAGAAAAAGCATTTTTGCCTTCGTAATGTGAAATATCAAATTCACGGGCGCGTGAAAAATTATTATAAGGAAAGTTGTAGGTTAAAGCTTCGCTGTATTTAAAATCGGTATCGAAGTTAGGGATATGCTTTCGAATAATATCGCCGACTAAGTGGATACGTTGCCCCGATGCAAACGGGTGGCCTTCGGGTGTGTTGCCGTGTTCATCACCTTCGTTAATCAATGAAAATAACGGTCGGTAGGTACCAGGATCCTCGGCTAATGAATTTTGCGTGCCCATACCAGGCATAGTATGGCACATAATAAGCTGTGTAATTTCTGGTTGCCCGAGAGCGGCTAAAAATCTTTCACGATAAGGGCGAACGTGTTTTTCAATGACTAAATCTGCAATGTCGGGCGGCAAACCGTCTTCTGATTTATAAATTTGAATCCCCTGACTGGTGTTTGTTTTGACTACCCCGTCCGAACCTCGATTGTCAATTGATCGATTAACGTCAATAAAGGCGCGCCAAAAATCAGACCGAACCATTTGGTGGGGGACATCGAGTTTATAAAAAATTTCATCTGAAAATTCATCTGCGTCCCGACGCATGTCATCAGCGGTAAAGCTTTTATCAATGTAAGGACACACCTCACTAGGAATTAAATTTCCTCCGTGAGGGAGTTCGATGAGTACGTTTGGTTTTTCAGTATTCATAATTATTCAACTTTATAGGGCACGCTCGAATCGAAAGAATCAGCGGGAACAAATTCAAACATTTCGTAAATTTGATCGTTAATACTGCGGTATTTTTCGTTTAAAATAATGTCATCAAACGCGTCTTCTAGCGTCCAAATTTCGTACGGCGCTAAGGCGGGTGGTAAGTTTTTCATGCGGGGCCAAATTCGGGTTACTAAAAAGTGATCTTTGTTTGGCAGGTCGTCAAAGTTGTAGGCTTCTTTTACAAATTCAACTTTTCCATCCGCTTTGTATTTATAAATACCAGGGGTAGGCGCTTCTTTAATTTGGGTGAGTTCTCCGCCACGGTAACGCGGGAAGAAGAACGCAAAATCAGTCTGGTCTTGAATTTCTTTTTGGTATTCTTCCATATCAAATGATTCGGGAATACACCTTAAGTATTCGGCCATGTGCATCCCAATAAGTGGCAGTTGATTCTTTTTAGAAGCCAGTAAATTGGTCGACATAGTGGTGCCCGATAACCGGGGGTTAATTTCTAAAACGTACACTTCATCGGTACCGTCTTCAATCATAATATCGAGCCCAAAAATACCTTGGTATTGCTTGTTATATAATTCGTTACCCATGCTCTGTCCGATTTTGATAATCTTGTCTTTGGCTTTATCGGATAATTTACCTTTATGCCGGTAATTACCACCACAAAAAAGTAAGCGATTCCCTTCTTCGCCTTGAGTTAAATGGGGCTCACCAGTGATTTGAAAATAGGGTGCATTGACTAAAGGCCCTCTGGCAGTGGCCACCACAATGGTAGCGGCCGGGATGCCATGAATAAATTTAGACACTTTGGCCTTCATATCTGAGGGGTAGTTTTTGGTGACATCTTCTAGGTCTCGTCGCGAATAAATTATGTGTGTGTCTTGGCTGCCGTAGGTGTTCCAACCAGATTCTTGAAACGAAAATTGCACCACAAACGGGTCGCCTAATCTTTTAACGGCGTCTTCGTAATCTAAGTCTTTCATCTCGATTTCAAAAAACGGAATTAAACCAAGATCTGGTGATACGCCATAGTTTTCTAAGTTAGCTTTATGCTGTAATTCTTTAAAGACCGAGTAGTTTGGCATGAAAGACCGAAAGCCATATTCTTCACAGACTTCATCAAAGTGGGTTGAGTTTTTATACGAATAAAAAATCGGCTCTTCTTCCATTTTTTCTAAGTAGCCGTCGGCCATTATTTTCCACATTAAATGGTCGTAGTAATAATCGCGGTCACGGTGATTGTTTGGGAACGGTCGTACACAGTTGATGCCTTTTTCTTCAAGCACGTGTCGTACGTGATCTTCGGCAACGGTTGGGTATTTGTACCAAATTTCTTGAGGAATTTCTGGCATCACCGTTAAGTCTAAGCCTTCATCAATGGTGTGAGCTAAACGAATTATCTTTTTGCCCTCTAAAGCTTTAACAATATTGGTAACGATTTTTTGATACTGAGTCATTTTTTAAAGTATTAAGAAAAGCGCTGCCTTAAAAAAGACACAGCGTTATTAAGTGTTTTAGACTTTTTAGGAGGCGTGAGCCAGCTTCAGTCGGAATGAGCGATTTTTGTTGACGGTAGTTTTGAACCTAAACATTTTAATCTTTTTAAAGCTAGCAAAATTGGGCATGATTGTAAAACTTAAGAGGTGGTACTGTTTATTAATAAGATGATTCTCTTTTAGAATAAAACTTTACAATATAGGGTAGGGGGTATACTATAAAGAAGAACTATATAAAAAATGACTACAGATTGCAGGGCTGCCGTAAATCACATTAGTCGCTTGCAAGGGCAACTGGAGTCTCTTAAGCGTAAAATTGAAAGTGAAAGTTCGTGTGAAGAAATTGTGCCACTGGCGCTTTCTGCCGCTAAATCCTTTGATGGATTACGAGCAAAAATAGTACAGGGATTTGTGAGTGAAATGTGCTTTTCTGACAAAGATATGACGGCGGCTGAAAAAGCCCAATTTGATCAACTTTTAAAACTAATAAAATCATGAATATTTTTAAATTCGTTCTCGTAATACCAGTGGCTTTAGCTTTGTGGGGCTGTGGAGCACCCATTGTTTCAGAGCCAGAACCCGAAACATTTCCTGCAGAGAGAGCTGTGGTAGAAGCCGAATACATAATTGATGAATCTGACTTATTAGTGGCCGAAAGCTTCGCGCTAGAGGCTGAGCCGTCAGTTTTAAGTGAGTTAGAAATAGCGGGTCTTTATTTGATGCGAGAAGAAGAAAAATTGGCGAGAGATGTGTATCTTACTTTAGGAGATAAATGGGATATTCAAATTTTTTCAAATATTGCGGCTTCAGAGCAAACGCATACCGACGCGGTAAAAAAGTTGATTGAAACCTATGGTTTAGTGGACCCAGTAAGTGATGATTCTAGAGGTGTTTTTGCTTCAATCGAGTTACAAGCGTTATATAATCAATTGGTATCTCAGGGCGAAGTTTCAGTTTTAGAGGCGCTGATGGTAGGGGCTACGGTTGAAGACCTTGATATTAAGGACTTGGATGAGCTGATGGCGCAAACCGATAATACCGCTATTTTAGAGGTTTATGCGAACTTGCAAAAAGGGTCTCGCAATCACATGCGAGCTTTTATTCGAAACATATCTAACCGAGGGGGAACGTATGTGGCGCAATACATAAGCCCAGAAGCATTGGCTGCAATATTGGCCAGTGAGCAAGAACGCGGACGAGCCCGGTAATAAAATTGGCGGGCCACTTCTAACCACAATAATCTTTAGTAAATTAATAATTTTTAACTCCTTTATATCATGAACACGACCGAAACTTTAAACACCATTTTAGCCACGAACTATGTGCTGTATCTTAAAACCCAGAACTTTCATTGGAACGTTGAAGGTCCTACTTTTATGATGCTACATAAATTTTTTGAAGAACAGTATGAAGCGTTGGCGGCCGCTAATGATGAAATTGCAGAGCGAATTAGAGCGCTTGGCGCTTTGGCTCCAGGTTCGATGAAAGAATTTTTGGCCATCAGCTTAATTAAAGAATCTGCCAATGATGTGTCGGCTGAAAACATGCTAAAAACCTTACTAGCTGACAACCAAACAGTGGCGGATAATTTAACACAAGCGGCTTCTGGTTTTGCTGAAAACGGTGACGATGTTACCGCTGACTTGTTAACAACTTTGAATCAATATCATCAAGAAAAAGTATGGATGTTAAAAAGTCTTTTAGCGTAAATTTTATTTGAATTTAAAAAACACCTGAGCCTGGCTTGGGTGTTTTTTGGTAAATCAGTACCCTTGTTCTGATTTATAAAATTTTTTATTATGAAAATTAAAGCGGCGGTAGCGTGGAAGGCGGGTGAGCCTTTATCAATTGAAACCATAGATTTAGACGAACCTAAGGCGGGTGAAGTGTTAGTGAAAATGATGTCGACAGGTGTTTGTCATACGGATGCTTTTACGCTGTCGGGTGATGACCCAGAAGGTATTTTTCCGTGTGTGCTGGGGCATGAAGGGGGCGGCATTGTAGAAGCTGTTGGTGAGGGCGTGACGACTTTAGAAGTCGGTGACCATGTGATTCCGTTATACATTCCTGAATGTAAAACCTGTAAATTTTGTACGTCTGGCAAAACAAACTTGTGTCAGCGGGTTCGAGAAACTCAAGGGAAAGGTTTGATGCCGGATGGGACGACTCGGTTTTCTAAAGACGGTCAGCCAATTTATCATTACATGGGCACGTCTACGTTTGCGGAGTACTCGGTAATAGCCGAAATCTCACTCGCCAAAATTAATAAAGAAGCTGATTTAGAAAAAGTCTGTTTACTCGGCTGTGGCGTGACCACGGGTATTGGCGCGGTGCTCAATACGGCCAAAGTGGAAGCAGGGGCGACGGTAGCGGTATTTGGTTTAGGGGGGATTGGTTTATCCGCCATTCAAGGGGCGGTGATGGCCAAAGCAGGCCGGATTATGGCCATTGATATTAACGACAATAAAAAAGAAATGGCGCTTAAGCTCGGCGCGACTGAGTTTGTGAATCCTAAAAATTACGATAAACCCATTCAAGAAGTCATCGTCGAAATGACCGATGGTGGGGTAGATTATTCGTTTGAGTGTGTGGGGAACGTAGACATTATGCGATCAGCGTTAGAGTGCTGCCATAAAGGCTGGGGAGAATCGATAATTATTGGGGTGGCCGGTAGCGGACAAGAAATCTCAACGCGACCGTTTCAACTGGTAACGGGAAGAGTTTGGCGTGGCAGTGCTTTTGGTGGTGTTAAGGGCCGCAGTGAATTACCTGGCTTAGTAGAGAAATATCAAGCGGGTGAAATTAATTTGGATGACATGGTGACTTTTACTATGCCGTTGGAAGATATTAATAAAGCCTTCGATTTAATGCATGAAGGGAAAGCGATTCGATCCGTAATAAACTTTGATCATGAAACTGTATAAATCACACACCACGTTCGCTGGAGAAACCAGGTTTTACAGCCATGATTCTGAGTGCACTAAAACTGAAATGAATTTTTCGGTGTACTTGCCACAACCTGGTAAAAAGCCAAAACAAGCTATTATATGGCTGTCGGGGCTAACGTGTAATGAAAAAAACTTTGTCGAAAAATCAGGCGTGCAAGGTTTGCTGGCTTATGGTGACACCATGATTATTTGCCCTGATACTTCGCCGCGAGGCTTAGATTTGCCCGGCGAACACGACCATTATGCGTTTGGTTCTGGGGCGGGGTTTTATGTAAACGCAACGACCGAAGGGTACAAAGATCACTACCGCATGTATGACTACGTGAACGAAGAAATTTATAATGTGCTAAAAACAGAATTTGAAGTTCCGGCCAATAAAATATCAATTATGGGTCATTCTATGGGGGGGCATGGGGCGCTGATTATTGGCTTGAAAAATCCAGAGAAATACAGTTCTATTTCGGCGTTTGCACCCGTGGTAAACCCTATCAATAGTGACTGGGGGCAAAAAGTATTTACGGGTTATTTAGGCGAAGATAAAGCGGCCTGGAAATCGTACGATGCGTGTGAACTTATTAAGGCCGGAGCCAAGCACCCAATTGAAATTTTAGTCGACCAAGGCGCGGATGATGAGTTTTATCCCGAGCAGCTTTTAACTGAAAACCTACAGACGGTGTGTGATAAACAGGGTCAGGCTTTAGAGCTTAATTTAATAGAAGACTATGATCATAGTTATTACTTTATAAGCAGTTTTTTAGAAGATCATATCGCGTTTCATGAAGCGCAATTTAACATGCTTTAAAACCGTTAAATTAAGGCTTTACCTTTCACTATTATTTCTTAGTTTGAGATGAAATTTAAGAATTAAGATATGGGGTACTCAAGTAGCGGTTTTTATGAAGAAATACATAAGCGGTTAAAGAAAAAAACAATTGTACCTTCTATTGATGCGCATTTGCACGTCGTAGATTTTTTACAAGAAGGCGAATCTGCCGACGCTTTATTTACCGAAATGGAAGCCGGAAATATTCAAAAAGCGGTGGTTTTTGGTATGCCGGTTAAAAAGAAATGGGCCTATTACCGAAAAGATAAACCGTCGTACTATTTATCGGATAACGCAAAATGTTATTACTACGCCGCTACCGACTATGTTTTAGCTAATTGGTACGAAAAACTATCCCAAACACGCCAAAAAAGATTAGCCCCTTTAATTTGTGGGTTTAACCCCACTGATGTTGGAGCCGCGCAAGAAGTTTTAGATTTACTTAATCGGTATGATTGCTGGCGTGGTTTAGGTGAAATTTTATGCCGCCACGATGATTTGACCAATTTAACTATGGGTGAGGTGGCGCGACCAAACCATGAAGCGATGTTTCCTATTTACGAACTTTGTGCCCAAAAGAACTTACCAATTTTAATTCATCAAAATGCTACCAGTGAATGGGAATCAGAGGATATTGAGGCAAAACATGAATATTTAGAAGAGTTTATTGAAGTGTTAGAACGTTTTCCAGAAACTACTTTTGTTTGGGCTCATTGTGGTGTTTCGCGCAGAACCCACGTAAATCACTACACCTCAAAACTAGATCAAATGCTCGAAAAATATCCTCAGCTGTACATGGATATTTCGTGGGTCGTCTTTGATGACGTGATTTGTGACGGTGAGGAACCAAAGAAACGGTGGCTAGAGTTGTTTGAGAAGTATCCAGATCGATTTATGCTTGGAAGTGATCTACTTGGTCATTATGACGATTTAGGACGTTCTATGGGGCGTTATAATGTATTGCTTAAAAAGCTGAGCAAGCCAACGCTTAAAATGTTAGCCTATGATAACGCCAACAAAATGTGGTTTGGAAAACGAGCCGGCGAAGTGGTGGATGAAGATGAAAAAAAATAGATTTAATAATTAAGCTCTAAATCAAGAGCGGTCGTGCGGCCGCTCTTTTTTAATTTCTTAAACTTTCTAGTTCTTGCGTAATAGTCGCTTCGGTTCGCCCACTAAAAATTTTTAACGGTAGGTTTGGCCCTGATATAAGCATGGTTGGGGTGCCACGTACGCCGAGTCTCGTGCCTTCTTGCATATCACTATTTATTACTTGTTGCGGGCGCTCACTGGCTAAACAGTTCGCAAAATCTGTTTGGTTTAAACTTAAAGACTGCGAGATGATTAAAGCGGTATTGCTATCACTTTTAGGATAAAAGCTTCTAAAATAAGCGTCGTGAAAAGCGTAGCCCTGACCTTGTTCTGTCGCACAAATTTGACCTTCATGAATTGGCAAAAAGGCTTCATAAATAATGAAATGTTTTAATTCTAAGTTAACGTTATTAACCTTTTTAATGGCTTCATCTAGAGCGTTATGCATTTGTTTACAGTAACTACAACCGTAACTGAAATACTCAAAGAGTGTTAATTCGGTTGAATCTGATACGATTTTTTCGATCTCTTTTTCCTTACCTTCAAACCAAACGACGCTGTTGTCGGTGCGCCAGTGATTGGCCCAACTAAACCACATAGTATTGTAGGTTGGTATAATTTCTTTTTGGGTATTAAGGACCGTTACTTTCCCTCCGTCCACACTGGCTGTCAGTATCTCAGTGCCAATTTTTATTTCTAAAGGCGAGGCGTTAAACAACGCTAAACGATCTAAGGCAAAGGGAATGTTATTGTAAGTCCCCGCTACCATAATAGTTTTAGGGAGCAAAGTTTGGTCTTCATTATCAACAGGGAACATTAACGCACTACTTTTCTCATAAGTGCCATAAGGGTTTTTGCCATATTCTCGCACAAAGCCGGTGGCTTGGCTTTGTACTTTTAAGTCTGAAATTGTTTTAGCTTCTGCCCAGGTAATTACGTTACTGTTAATTACCTTTAGGGTTTCACCGGTTAAATCACCGACTTTGGCTTCACCTTCAATTTGGCTCCACAGGCTTTCGGTGCCTTGATCGTACATCAGTAAATTACTCTGCCATAATTTCCCGCTGACCCCAAACTCTAGGGTTTCACCATTTTCTAGGCGTCGATCATACGTAATAGCCGAGCCACATAAAGGGCAAAAAGTGACGGCTACAGGAATATCAGAAAGAGTATCGTTTATAACCTCATGCCAGTATAATATATCAAAACTGTACCAACGGGCGTCGCCATTAATTTCTACTAAAACCCCGCTCGAATCGTCTTCGTACACTAAATCTGCGGCTTCCACGTTAATAAATTCAGGATTACTTAACGCCGGAATACCATCTTTAGCGGGGCCGCCCCCAAAAATATTCTCTATTTGAATAGAACGCTTAGCGGTATTGGTTTTAAGATTGTCTGTTGTAAAAGCTTGTTCAAATACTTGTTGGTTTTTAGTTTCAAATGTTAATTCTTTTTGGTTTTGATCTTCTTCGTTGAGTAAAAAACTCGGGATAAAATCAAAAGTGAAGCCCGCTTTTGAAATGCCAGCGAGACTTATAAGTGAGGCGGCGACGACGCTCAAGACTATGAATAAATTACGCATCTTTTAAATTTAATAGAGAGCTATTATAGCCTAAATAATCCAGAGTCACTAATAAGGTTGGTATGGACGGCTACAAGCGTTATTCAGTTTTGAGTTTATTCACTTCGTAAAGCATCTACTGGATCTAGCTTTGAGGCCTTAAGCGCTGGGTAGAAACCGAAGAATATGCCAACAATAACCGAGAACGTGAAGCCTAAAATAGCACCGCTAATACTTTGAATCGCGCCGTAATCTTTAAGGAATGGAACAATAGACATTCCAAGGATAATTCCTAGTACGCCGCCCGTGATAGACAGCATAATTGATTCAAGCAAAAATTGAGTCAGAATATCTTTTTGTTTAGCGCCAATGGCTTTCAAAACCCCAATTTCTTTGGTTCGTTCGGCTACGGTTACAAACATTACGTTCATAATTCCGATACCAGAAACCAGCAACACCATGGACGCTACGGCAATAAGCAAAAAGGCTAAAGTGTCGGAAGTTTCCGTTGCAGAAGATACAATTGAACCGGGATCACGGAGTTGGAAATCGTCGTCCTGGTTGTCGCGTAGGCGGTGTTCGGTTCGCAAAATAGACGTAATTTCATCTTGAGCTAAATCCATTAATTCAACTTCGTTGGCTAAAAATACCAAACGTACCTGAGCGTTATTTCCTAAAATATTTTGTTGAGCCGAGTTTAGGGGAGCGTAGGCAGTGTCGTCGTAAGAGGTTCCAAAAGTACTACTCCCATTTTCTTCTAATACGCCGGTAACGGTAAATTGACGATTGTTTACTTTAACGGTTTTTCCAACCGCTTGGTCAGGGGTTACAAACAAGGTTTCGGCTAATGTGTAGCCGAGGATAATAACTTTGTTGCGGTCTTGGTTATCTTGCAGAGTGAAGTTTTCACCGTGTAAAAAGTTTAAGTTAGAAACACTAAAAAAGTTTTCGGTAATCCCCATTATTGTCGCACTCGCTTGTTCGGTTCCAAAAGCAATATTGCTAGAACCTGAAACACTTGCATTCCCCTCACTTACAAAGTTTGATTCAGCGAGAACCGCGCCTAAATCATCTTCTGAAAGTTTTGAATTTCCCGTACCTCGGGTAGGAAAAACAATAATAGAAGTAACACTCAAATTTTTAAATTGTTCCTCGATTTGGGCTTTAGCCCCTGCCCCAATACTGACCACCCCAATAACGGTGGCGACGCCAATAATAATTCCCAGCATCGAAAGCAGGGTTCTAAATTTATTAGACACTAAAGCCTCGAAAGCCATACCTATCGTTTCTAGTTTAAACATGTGGAACTTTGTAGTTATGGTCTAGCACTTTGCCGTCTTTCATGAAAATAACGCGTTCGGCCATGCGGGCGACTTTTAGATCATGAGTAATCATGATCACGGTTTTTCCGCGGGCTTTAAAATCAGTGAAAAGTTGTAAAATTTCGGCGCCAGTTTGTGAATCAAGCGCTCCGGTTGGCTCATCGGCTAAAATAATTTCTGGGTCGTTAATGAGTGATCGGGCAATAGAAACTCGTTGCTGTTGTCCTCCAGAAAGTTCAGTTGGTTTATGCCCAGATCGCTCTCCTAAACCAACAGAATCGAGTAAGTCTTGAGCTCGTGTTTCGCGCTTGTGTTTATCGGTATCAGCGTAAAAGGCTGGTAAAGCCACATTTTTTAAAGCCGTTAGTTTTGTGATCAAATTGAACTGCTGGAAAATAAATCCCATCTTTTTGTTTCGAATAAAGGCGAGCGTGAAATCATCTTTTACGTGCCCAATGTCTTCGCCTTCAAAAAAATATTTTCCACTCGTAACAGGGTGTAAACATCCCAAAATATTCATGAGCGTTGATTTCCCGCCTCCAGATTCTCCCATAATGGCCACAAATTCGTTTTTGTTAATTTCTAAATCAACACCACGTAATACAGGGATTTCTTCTCCATTTGAGAGATAATAAGACTTGTGGACGTTTTCTAATTTAATAAGGGGAGTCATGGGAAGGTTTAGATATTTTTAAGACTACTGTCGCCCTCCGCCACCGCCACCTCGGGTAGGGGCACCACCGCCTAAGGCGTTCCCGGTGCCGCCCGCATTTTCTCGCATGGACTGCATTTTAGTTCGCATAGCGTCGCTTATTTCTCCGGCTTGAAGCTTGGTTAATTCGTCATCGGTAAACCCAGCGGCTTTCATTTGCTCCAGTCGTTCTTCACTTAAATTTCCACCAGCTGTTCCTCGTGCAGCGCCACCAGTACCGGCACTTTGCCCGCCTTCAACTTGTGGGTTACTCACAATTTTATCCCCGGCACTTAATCCAGATTTGATTTCAATTAGATCTCCGTCGGTAAATCCGGTTTCCACTTGAACCGTTTCTCCGTTTTCAAGCATTACCATTCGATCACGAATCAAAGCTGAGTTAGGAATGACGATCGCATCCAAGGCCTCACCGGTTATGAAATCTACAAAGGTTGTCATCCCTTCGCGAATGGGTTGATCTTTGGCGTCGGTAATATCGATTCGAACCAAATAGGTCACGATGCCGTTGTTATCAATTTCAGCGATACTTGATATAAAGCTGACTTGACCTTCAAGTTCTACGTCTGGCAGGGCGTCTAGCGTAATAATTGACTTTTGCCCAATGTTAATTTGAGCAATATCGATCTCTTCCACATACACTTCGGTGGTAAAGTTCGCATCACTCACAATTCGGATAAACGCATTTTCGGGGTCGATACTGTCGGCCTTTAAACTTTCTCCTACGCTCCCGTTTAACCGAATAATCGTACCGTCACGGGGCGCGACTAAGGTGGCAAGACTCACATTATAGAGGGCTTTTTCTACGCGGAGTTTAGATTGTTCGTACTGAGCGTACTGAATATTAAGACTGGTTTGTTTAGAGATATTAGACTTATTAACTGTTTTTTCGGCATTACTGATTTTTAATTCAGCACTTTTTAAATCGTTATTAAGATTAGCTAAAGTATTGTTTAAATTTAATTCAGAAGCGGCTAAATCATTATTGATATCAATTTTAGTATTTCTTAAATCTAGCTCGGCTCGGTCTATGCTTTGAAGTGCGTTTGAAAGGTTGCTGTTGGCATTAAGAATTTGTGTTTCAAGACTTTGCAGTGTTGCTTGGCTACTGTTAATAAGGGTTTGAGGCACTTTGCTACTATCGTTACTGGTAGAAAATACAATGGTTATAAGCTCGAATATTTCATTGAATTGCCGCGTCAAGGACTGCGTTTTATTTAAATATTGATTCACTTTAGTGGTCGATAAAGTGTCTCTTTCTGACCGGTAGTCCGTTTGTAAATTGCTTAGATTTTGAATAAGCTCTCGGTGCTGGCTTCTTACCATGCCTTCTCGTACCGAATCGTTAAAAGCTT
>Ga0307933_1001471_pt1 | contig 18271 bp, 16 predicted proteins | sample OrgLakmetageno88_FD_201811 | JGI IMG/M metagenome (GOLD analysis project Ga0307933, IMG submission 201811) | Saline water microbial communities from Organic Lake, Antarctica - #88 | ecosystem: Environmental > Aquatic > Non-marine Saline and Alkaline > Saline | place: Antarctica: Organic Lake...
TTATGGGTATCATTTTGGACTTTCATAGTCTGCCAACTTCAACAGAGACCATATGATAAGTCTAGCTATTTTTAGAAAAAACTTTCTAAATTAAGCATTTAGGTAAACAGCTGAAATGCCCCTGCCGCCGCGCTGATGTGTGGCACCGCTGGGCTGCCGCACGTAATCGTGCGCTTCTTTACCGTGAAAAACGTGCGCTCGGTGCGTCGCTCGGCCGCTTGGACGCTTAGCTTTATCGCAGTCATCTACCTGACTGCGCCCGCCATCGGCGCCTTTTCGCGCGTCAACTTAATCGAAAAGCTGCACAACACATCTTACACCGAAGCCCCCTCCTGGTTCAACGAATTCGAGGAGACTGGCCAGATGGCGTGGGTCGATAAAAACGGCGATGGGCGCATCCAATACTTCGGCCCCGCAAAATCAGAAGCAGGCACCTTTTCCGTCTTCCAAGGCAAGAGCCCCGTGTATCCCAACTATGATGCGCCCGAGAATCAACGTATCGGCATCCACGGCGAGCGCTTGCTGGCCAGCAAGGCCGACGATTCCAACCCCAACGAACTCTGGTTTGGCAACGACATTATGGTGATGGCCAATCCCTACATGGCTGGCTTGCCGATGTGGGTAGTCGCGCTGCTGATGGCAGGCTGTATCGCCGCCGCGCTTTCCACTGCTGCGGGTCTGCTGCTGGTGCTCTCGACCTCGATCTCGCACGACTTGATGAAGAAGATCATCAAGCCCGATATCAGCGACCGCGAGGAGGTCAACTACGCGCGCATGGCCTCGTTTGTCGCTTTACTCGTGGCTGCGTATTTCGGAATCAATCCGCCTTCTGCCTTTATCGCCCAGACGGTGGCCTTTGCCTTTGGTCTGGCAGCCTCTTCCTTTTTTCCGACGCTACTGATTGGTATTTTCTCTAAGAAGATGAACAAAGAGGGCGCGATCGCCGGTATGCTGGCGGGCATTACCTTCACCATCAGCTACATCGTTTACTTTCAGTTTCTCGATGGCCATGCCGATCAATTGCTCTTCGGCATCACGCCCGAAGGCATTGGCTTCGTCGGTATGTTGATCAACTTCGCAGTCGCGTTCACTGTCAAAGCCTTCACCGGCGACGCGCCCCAGTATGTGCAAGACATGGTGGAAGAGATCCATATCCCCAGCGCCACCAGCCAAAGAAAAAAGCCAGATTTCGAGATTTAATAAGTCGGTGGCGAAGGCTGTTTCTTCCGTAGCCTCGGTTCTCGGAACCGGGGGGGGCGGCGAACACCGACGATGCGCGATCCCCCAAAACAAAGTTTTGAGGCTACGACGGCTGGTTCTTCCGTAGCCTCGGTTCTCGGAACCGGGGGGGCGGCGAACACCGACGATACGCGATCCCCCAAAACAAAGTTTTGAGGCGACGACGGCTGGTTCTTCCGTAGCCTCGGTTCTCGGAACCGGGGGCGGCGAACATCGACGATACGCGATTCCCCAAAACAAAGTTTTGAGGCTACGATGGCTGGTTCTTCCGTAGCCTCGGTTCTCGGAACCGGGGGCGGCGAACACCGACGATGCGCGATCCCCCAAAACAAAGTTTTGAGGCTACGAAGGCTGGTTCTTTTCGTAGCCTCGGTTCTCGGAACCGGGGGGCGGCGAACACCGACGATGCGCGATCCCCCAAAACAAAGTTTTGAGGCGACGAAGGCTGTTTCTTTTCGTAGCCTCGGTTCTCGGAACCGGGGGGGCGGCATGATTTATAACACTTCTTCCAGTCGCGCGATCAACGCATCGCGCAGTGGCTTCGCGGCTTCGCTGAGTTGGCGCTGCCTGCGCTCGTACTCCAGTTTGCCGGTTGGCGTTTCCACGGCGACTGGATCAAAGCCGAGCGAGCTGCAATCGTAGGGGCTCGCTTGCATGTCTAACTGGCGGGCGCTAAGGGCAAATTCGAAGCACTGCCAAAGCAGCTCGGAGCCGACCCAGGGCATGCAATGCGTCGCCAATTTATACAGATCCATGTTGGTGTGCAGGCAGCCGCATTGCTCATTTTCGATGCGTGTGTCTTTGCTCGGTTGGATGCGGTTGAAATCTTTCGCAGCCGGACTGAAAAAGCGAAAGGCATCGAAATGGCTACATTGGATGGGGCGACTGCGCACAAAGGCATCCGTTGCCTCCTGCGATAGCCGCAGGGGCAAGCGTTCGCCGTGGCGCACCTCCGCCTCGGTATCGCCCTGATAAACCATCGCCCACTCGTGCATGCCGAAGCAGCCAAATGTCGCTGGGCGCGCGCGCACCGTCTGGCAAAGCCGTAGTGCCATTTCCAATCGGTGGCGTGTTGCCTCTTTTATCCGCGACGGATCGAGTCGGGTGACGCCGTCCTCGACTCGGTAGTGAGCCTCTTTAAACGTCTCGCCCAGTGGCGCGTCTGCGAGCCCGATGCCGAAGCCCGGGTGCCACGCCTCCAGCTGCGAGGGCTTATTGCGGTAATAGATAAACAAAAAATCGTAGATCGGGTGCATCTGTCTCGAAGCCCGCCGCGAGCGATAGGGGAGCGTCCATTCCTCAGCGCGCGCACGGTGCTGCGTGGCTTGTAGTTGCCATTCGGATAGAGTGTGCGTTTTTAGATGCATTTACGATTTTCCAGCTCCATGTCACAACTCGGGCAACGCTTATGCAGACGGAACCAGTTTTTAAAAAAGCTAAAGTGCCCGCAATTCGGGCAACGCCCGGTCATGCTGCGCGCAAAAATCTCGCCGCGCTCGACCTTCATCGCTGTCTCCTATATTTCATCATCTGTCTCCTGTCATCTGCCCCCTGTCCTCTGGCAAAAGTCCTACTCGTCCATCAGTTCGGCGCTTTTGATTAAGCGGCAAAACACCTTTTTCGTCGTTTGCTTGTGGTAGCCGTCTTCCGTCTTGGGTGCCAGCATTTCCTTATACGATACCGAGAGCCGTTCCAGCTCGACGATGCGCAGATAGACGGCATTGCCCTCGTGGCTATGCACCTCTGGTGAGGTCTTCCATATTTGTCCTTGTGCAAGTTTCATCTCGCCACGCAATCGGCAGATCTGCGGGCTGGCAACTGTCTAAATTTCCCCGATTCGTGTTTGTCTTCGAGCATATACCCGCTATCGATCTTACTATGTTTACAAAGCCAGTCTCTAATTTATTTAACGCGTCGATTCTCGCGGCTATCGTTGCTACCGTAGCTGTTGCGGCTATTGTAGTCACTGCAGCTTTTCCGTTGACCTCCAACGCCTCCGAATCCGATACCTATTCCATGTTAGAAACACCCAAAGATGTAAACGCCGCCCCTGCGGACGCTGAAATAACTGCTTCCGGTCTCGCCTCGCGCGTGCTGACTGTAGGCACTGGAACTGGCTCACCCGCCGCAGTGGATACCGTTACGGTGCACTACAGCGGTTGGACGACCGATGGCAAACTCTTCGACAGCTCCGTGCAGCGTGGCCAGCCCACCAGCTTCCCGCTCAACCGCGTGATCAAGGGATGGACAGAAGGTCTACAGCTCATGGTGATCGGCGAGAAGCGTCGCTTCTGGATACCTGCTGATCTCGCCTACGGCGAAAATCCCGGTGGCGGTCGCCCCGGCGGCTTACTCGTCTTCGATGTCGAGCTACTCGAAATCGAAAAAGCCCCTGAGCCACCCAAGGTGCCCGAAGATGTGGCCGCTATTCCCGACAACGCCGAAGTGCGCCCCAGCGGCCTTGCCTCGCGTGTGATCAAAGCTGGCACCGGCACTGCGCACCCCGCTAAGCGAGACATGGTAACGGTGCACTACAGCGGTTGGACGACCGACGGCCAGATGTTTGACAGCTCCGTGGCGCGCGGCTCGCCCACCAGCTTTGGTCTCAGTCAAGTCATCCCCGGGTGGACTGAAGGTGTGCAGCTGATGGTCGAAGGCGAGACACGCCGCTTCTGGATTCCCGGTAAGCTCGCCTACGGCGAAAACCCACAAGGCGGCGCACCCGGCGGCACCTTAGTCTTCGACATCGAGCTAATTAAAATCGGTCGATAGGTCAATTTTATCGCCTTATCGCTGTACCGCAGTTTCTCTGAGTCCTTGCCGCTGATGGCATCGTCCTAATAGCTAATAATGTATCGTCCCGTTCAAATAAAGGTCTGTGGCCTCACCCGCGAGCAAGATGTCGATCTGGCACTCTCGCTCGGAGCGGACTACTTTGGCTTTATCCTGTATCCGAAATCACCGCGTGGGCTGAGCCTCGAGCGCGCGCTGGAACTCGCTGCGCGCGTGCCCGTAGGCAAGCGCGTGATGGTCGATGTCGAAACCGGGAGTGAAGAGCTCGAACACGCCCGCGATGCAGGCTTCGACTACTTTCAAATCCACGCTGGCTTGCAAGTCGGCCTCGCCACGCTGGCCACCTGGTCAGGGCTGGTCGGGCGAGAGCGCTTGTGGCTGGCACCTCGCGTCGCGCCGGCAGATCCCTTTCCTGAGGCGACTCTGGAATTTGCCGATAGCATCCTCGTCGATACTTTTGCCAAAGACCAAGTTGGCGGCACTGGCAAAGTGGGGGACTGGCATCGCTTCAACCAATGGCAGCAAAGTTACCCGCAGACGCATTGGATTCTAGCCGGCGGCCTTTCACCTGAGAATGTAAACGAGGCCACGGCCGCCACCGGCGCTACCCATCTCGACCTCAATAGCGGCGTCGAAAGCGCACCTGGCATCAAGGACGCCGCGAAGCTGCGCGAAGTGTTTCGTGTTCTCCGCTAGCCAAACTGTAGCGATGCTATGTAAATCATGCCACTCCCTAGAACAGAACCTTTTGATGCCATCGCTCGCTCTAATGTGAACTCGGCGTGGGGTGCGCTTACAATCGAAGTAATGGCGCGTCTCGGTATTGAAACGGTCATCACTTCTCCTGGCTCTCGCTCGACGCCGCTGACCGTAGCGGCCGCGCGTAACCCTCGTATTGAGGCGCTTTCGATTCTCGACGAACGCTCTGCTGGCTTCTACGCGCTCGGTCTCGCCAAGCGCCAGCGCCGTCCTGTAGCGCTAGTCTGCACCTCTGGCTCGGCGGCAGCTAATTATTGGCCGGCCGTGGTCGAGGCATCCATGAGCGCTACGCCGCTGCTTTTGCTCACAGCTGATCGCCCACCTGAAATGCGCGACTGCGCTTCGGGGCAAACCATCGATCAGCTAAAACTCTATGGCGATTATGTGCGTCACTTTGCGGAGCTCGCGCTGCCTGATCTCGGCGAGTCCATGCTAGCCTATCTGCGCCAGACTTTGGTGCACGCGGTCAATCTTTCGCTCGGAGCCAACGCAGGCCCAGTGCATTTGAATTTCCCATTCCGCGATCCCTTGGCACCCGAACAAGGAAACTCGAAACCCGTGCTCGCTGCTGCCGCCCTCGAAAGAGCAGCCACCGTGACGACACGTCCTTGCGAAGCGGTGACCGTGTGGGCGGGGCTCGATCTAGTCGCGCTGGAGCGGATGTGCAGCCACACCAAGGGTATCATCGTGGTCGGCACGGAAAACCCACGCGGCGGCGATGAGGCTTTTGCCGATGCAGTGGCGATGATCTCGGATAAGCTCGGCTGGCCTGTCTTGGCCGATGTGCTGAATCCGCTCCGCAACCATGCGGGCGTAAGCCCCGCGCTCATTACTCGTTACGATGCCTTTCTGCGCGACCCAGCTCAGGCGGCTGCATTGAAGGCCACGGCTATTCTACAGATCGGTAGCTTGCCCACCAGCAAAGTGCTGCGCGCGTGGCTCGGCTCGCTGGATGCGGTTTCTTTTTTGTTAAGCACGCGCCCGATCAATACCGATCCGCTGCACCGCATGGCCACACCGCTACATTCAGACGCGCATACGCTGGCGCAGCATTTACAGCAGCAACGCATCGATCCCGCATGGGCGGCCAATTGGTCGGCGGTGGAAGGGCGCACCGTAGGCACGCTCGATCAAAAACTAGCAGCGATCCACGAATTATTTGAAGGCAAAGCCGCTTGGCTACTTTCGCAACATCTACCCGTGGAAACGCCAGTCTTCTTAGCCAGCAGCATGAGTGTGCGCTACGCGGAGTATTTCTGGAAGGCCGGTAGCCGGGCGTATTCGATCCACTGCAACCGCGGTGCCAATGGCATCGACGGCACTTTGAGCACCGCATTAGGTATGGCGCACCGCGCCAAGCCAGCGATCTTACTGACCGGGGACTTAGCCTTTCTACACGACAGCAACGGCCTGCTGGCTGCCAGCCAGCTCAGGGGCAGTCTGACCGTGGTCTTAATCAACAACAACGGCGGCGGCATCTTCGAGCACTTACCCGTCTCACGAATGGAGCCACCGTTTGAAACGTTTTTTGCCACCCCACAGTCCGTTAACATTGCTAAGTTGTGTCAGGCATACCCGATTACTTACCAACAGATTTGTGATTGGGATCATTTCGTTACCGAAGTGTCACGCTTGCCAGAGCAAGGCGTCCGCGTCTTGGAGTTGTTCACCGATCGCAAGGCGGATCGAGAACAGTTGCTTGGTTTACTCTGACCATGAAGACTACTTCTTGTCTTCGCTTTCTTCTTCTTCTTCTTCTTCTTCCTCGTCTTCCTCGTCTTCTTCCTCCTGCTTTTCGTCTCTCACGTCTTTCTTAGAATCTTCTATCGGAGGGGCGGTGGTCTCTCCGTAATCGTCGCCCTCATCCTCTTCTTCCTCGTCCCACTTCATGGTGTCGTCTTCTTCGATCTTTTCGTCGACTGCGCTGCCGGCATCAACGTCGGCGAGGTCTTTTTCGAGTTTCTCATCTTCGGACTTTGGTTTGGCGTCGTCATCGTCGTCGAGTTCGAAGCCTTCGGGCACGTATTCGAGGATCGCGGTCAGCTCGGTGAAAAAGTGTGAGGCGCGGCCTTCCATGAAATCAGCATTTTGTGCTTCACGGATTTCTTCCTCTAACTCCTCAACGGTGAGGTTTTGAGAAAAGTCAATGAGATCGTTGAGCAATTTTACGCGTAGCTTGGTGATGTGGTCGAGCAAGTCGGCGTAAGGGCCTTTTTCCTCGTCCAGCACATCGGGCAGTGCGAAGAGGGGGTCTTCGCTCTCTAGGATGCTGTCTTGCACGCGCTTAAGTAGCACCGTCTTGTCCTTCTCTACATTATCGATGCCGAAGGAGTAAAATGCGGCGTCGACCAACTCGTTTTGTAGGCCGTAGTCGCTCAATGGCTCTAGTAAATCGATGATGTGCTGAAACTGGCGAGGATCGATAATACCGAGGCCATCTACGTCCCAGTGGACGGGGTCGCTGATCTCGTGGATCCACCAGTTCATATCTTCGCCCAAGCGGGCTTTGCACCAAGTGAGTTTTGTTGTAGGTTTGGGCATATAGGAAGGTGTGCTGTGCGTATTTTGTAGGCGGGCATTGTCAGAGAGACCAGTAATGCCACACATGGGTTAAAGACTCGTTTTCGCCTTTGTAAAGTGCTTTGTCATAAAATTTTTCAGTGTGTCTTTTTCATTGTTTTGCGTAAAGTGGGTGATAGTTTCACGATTTTTGCTTTAGTCGGATTGTTATGGGATTTATTTACGAAAATGTAGTGCGCCCGGTTTTGTTCAAAATAGACCCGGAACAAGCACACGACCGCGGTCGAACCGTCTTAATGACAATGGGCGCTTTGCCAACATTGTGTAAGCTTGTGCGCCGTTATAATCTGGTTCGCGAGGACAAGCCAGTAAAGCTGTTTGGGCTCGAATTCCCCAATCGTGTCGGCCTCGCTGCCGGGATGGATAAGGACGGGGAGTTTCCGCGTGCGATCGAGGCGCTGGGCTTTGGCCATGCCGAAGTCGGCACCGTGACGCCCGAAGGCCAGCCGGGTAATCCGCGCCCGCGCTTATTACGCTACCCGGAGCAGCAAGCGCTGATCAACCGGATGGGTTTTAATAATAAGGGAGCCGATGCGATGCTAAACGCGCTCGCGAAGAATTACCCTAGAGGCAAGCGCGGTATGCCTATCGGCGTGAACATCGGTAAGGCCAAAACCACGCCGCTCGACCAAGCAGTGGAAGACTACGTGAGCTGCTTCCGCAAGCTGGCCGATCAGGCCGACTACTTTACCATCAACGTCAGCAGCCCCAACACACAAGGACTGCGCGACTTGCAGAGCGGCGCGTATTTGCGCGATCTGTTGCAGACCCTACGCGACGAAAATTTATCGCATGCTAAAAAGCTCGGGCGCGATCCGCACCCACTGCTTTTGAAAATCGCGCCTGATCTCAAATTTAGAGAAATCGACGAGATCGTGGGGGTGCTCTTAGAGCTCAACTACGACGGAATCATTGCCACCAATACAACCATTCAACGCCCGAACGGTTTCACCTGCAAGGAGACTGGCGGCCTGAGTGGCGGTGCCTTCATTCGCAAGCGCTCCACAGATGTAATCAACTACATCTATAAAGCCACCGAGGGGCGGCTGCCGATCATCGGGGTGGGTGGCATCGACTCGGTCGAAGCCGCTGGCGAGAAAATCGACGCCGGAGCTTCAATGGTGCAGATATACACTGGCTGGGTCTATCGTGGCCCGTTCTTCGCGCGCGATCTGGCAAATGCGTTGAAGTTTCACGGCGAAAACTGGATTTAAAACTGACTACCCGTGGATGGCGTTGCCGTCGACGGCTAGGGCGGCTTCTTTCATGGCCTCACTTAGAGTTGGGTGCGCATGGATGGTGCGGCCTAGGTCTTCGGCGCTGCCGCCGTATTCCATGTGAGTCACGGCAGAAGCGATCAGCTCGGAGCCGCTCTTGGCGATGACTTGCACGCCCAAGATACGGTCGGTCTTCTTACACGCGGTGACTTTGACAAAGCCGTCGGTGGCATCGGTGGCGATGGCGCGGCCATTGCCTGATAGATTGAACTTGCCGGACTTATACTCGATGCCTTGCTCCTTGGCCATCGCCTCTGTCAGTCCGACACTAGCGATCTCGGGCTCGGTGTAGATGACGTTGGGGATCACCGCATAGTTCACATGGCCTGCTTGCCCTGCGATGCGTTCCACACACGCGACGCCTTCTTCCTCGGCCTTGTGCGCAAGCATGGGGCCGGGGATGACGTCGCCGATGGCGTAAATGCCGTGGGCTGTTGTCTTAAAATGCTTGTCGACAGGGATGCGCCCCTTTTCGTCGGTTTGGATGCCGACACTCTCTAGCCCGAGGCGCTCGGTGTAGGGCTTGCGGCCGACAGCTACCAAAATTTTGTCTGCTTCAAATTCGATCTCCTTGCCATCTTTTTCGGCGGTTAGGATGTTTTTCCCTTTTTCCTGCTTGAGACCAGTGACTTTGGTCTTGAGGTGAAAATTGAGCCCTTGCTTCTTGAAGAGACGCTCGGCCATTTTGGAGACGTCTTTATCAAAGGTGGGGGCGATGACGGGCAGGAACTCGATGACATCGACCTGCGAGCCAAGGCGCGCCCAGACGGAACCGAGTTCGAGGCCAATCGCGCCTGCGCCGACGACGATCATCTTGGCGGGTACTTTATCGAAGGCGATGGCTTGATCGCTGCTAACAACTGTCTCGCCATCGAATTTGAGGAAGGGCAGCTCGATCACGCAAGAACCAGTCGCGATGATGATGTGCTTGCCAGTGAGCACCGTCTCGTCGTTGGCTCCTTTGACGCGCACCTTGTGATCGCCAGCCAACATGCCGAGGCCTTTGAAGACCTTGATCTTGTTGGTCTTCATTAAGTGGACGACGCCGCTGCGCAGCTGATCGACCGTCTTATCCTTCTTAGCCATCAAATGCTCAATACTGATCGAGAGATTGGTGAGGTCGATGCCGTGCGCTGTCGCACCGTGCCCAGCAAAGTGATACATCTCCGATGAGTAGAGCAGCGCCTTGCTGGGGATGCAGCCTACGTTGAGGCAGGTGCCACCGAGGTTTTTATCCTTTTCGATAATAGCCGTCTTAAAGCCGAGCTGTGCGCCGCGGATGGCAGCCACATAGCCGCCAGGGCCCGAGCCAATGATAACGAGGTCGAATGTGTTTTCCATTTTTAAAGTTGTTAAGTTTTCGGTTGGTTGGTTGGTTTTCAGTTTCTAGCTTTCCGTGATTGAACCGATAACGGAAGAACTGAAAACGGGGGAACAGCTCGTTTGTTTTGCGGAATTCTTAGATTCCGAAAAGCAAACGAGCGGGATCTTCGATGACTTCTTTGATTTTGACTAGGAAGGTAACGGCTTCTTTGCCATCGATCAGGCGGTGATCGTAGCTGAGGGCCAAATACATCATGGGGCGTGCGACGATCTCGCCGTTGATGACGACGGCGCGCTCGGTGATGTTGTGCAGCCCGAGGATGGCAGGCTGCGGATGATTTACAATCGGTGTGCTGAGCATGGATCCGTAAATGCCGCCATTCGAGATGGTGAACACGCCGCCTTCGAGATCGCTCATCTTCATCTTACCATCGCGGGCAGATTTAGCGTAGGCGATGATGTCGCCCTCGATCTCGGCGAAGCTTTTTTGGTCGCAATCGCGCAGAACGGGCACCATCAGCCCTTTGTCGGTGCCGACGGCGACGCCGATATCGTAAAAGTGCTGGGTGACGACTTCGTTGCCCTCGATGCGGGCATTGACTTGCGGCACGGCTTGTAGCGCGTGGGTCACGGCCTTGGTGAAGAAAGACATAAAGCCGAGCTTGAGGCCGTGGCGCTCGACGAACTTTTCCTGATGCTGCTTGCGCAGCTTCATCACGGCGCTCATATCGACTTCGTTAAAAGTGGTGAGCATCGCAGCCTCTTGTGTGGCGGCGACGAGGCGCTCGGCGATCTTACGGCGCAAGGGGCTCATCTTCTTGCGCGTTTCGCTGCGTGTTCCTTGCGGCGCAGGCGCAGCGGCTTCAGGCGCAGCCTTGGCTGTTGTTGCAGGGGCGGCAGGGGCGGGCGCTTGCGCGGCTTCGAGAATATCGCTCTTGGTCACGCGGCCATCTTTACCGCTGCCTGAAAGCTTGGAGGTGTCGACGCCGGTCTCTTCGGCCGCTTTGCGAGCAGCGGGGGAGAGTGAGTTTTCGTTGCCACTCGTCGCGGTGGTTTGTTCGGGCTCGGCGACCGCCGCCGCCTGAGCTGGAGCAGTCGGTGCTGGAGCTGTGGGAGCTGCTGGAGCTGTGGGAGTTCCTGAATCATTCGGAGCGTCTGTCTCGGGCGAGGACTCGTCACTTTCAGCCTTTGACGCGCCTGATGCGGACTCGTCGATGGTGGCGACGACCTGACCGATATCGACTTCTTCGTCGGCTTCGACTTTGATCGAAATCACGCCAGCTACTTCGGCGTTGGCCTCGGAAGTGATCTTATCGGTCTCTAGTTCGTAGAGGGCTTGGTCTTTTTCGACGTAGTCGCCATCTTTGACGTGCCAAACGGCTAAGATGCCTGAGCTGATGGATTCGCCCATCGCGGGGATTTTTACTTCGGTTGCCATAGTTTGAGAATTAAGAATTTAAAAATAAGAATTAATTAAGGTGCGGTGGGAGACTAGAGCGAGAACGCGTGCTCGATGAGTTTCTTTTGCTCGTGCCTGTGCACGGCGAGCGAGCCGACTGCGGGGCTGGCGGATTCTTTGCGACCGGCGTAGAGGGGCAGCTTGCCAAGGGTTTCCCCGAGGCGTGGGGCGATGAAGCTCCAGCCGCCCATGTTCTTGGGCTCTTCCTGGCACCACACGACGCTCTTGACTTTCGGATAATTGCTCAAAATGCGTTCGAGTAGATCGGTGTTGAGCGGGTAGAATTGCTCGATGCGAATCAGCGCGGTGTCCTTGATCTCCTTCTCGTCGCGGTGGGCAGTGAGATCGTAGTAGAGTTTGCCTGAGCAGAAAATGATGCGCTTAGCTGTCTTACGGTTGACGAGTTCATCGTCGAGGATCGACCAGAATTCGTTGTCGCTAAAGTTCTCAACTTTGGAGACGCAGTCGCGGTGGCGCAGCAGGCTTTTGGGCGACATGATGATGAGTGGCTTTTTGAACTCACGCTTCATCTGGCGGCGCAGCAGGTGGAAATACTGCGCGGGTGTGGTGACGTTGCAGACCTGAATATTGTTTTCGGCGCAGGCTTGTAGGAAGCGTTCGAGGCGTGCGGAGGAGTGCTCGGGGCCTTGGCCTTCGTAGCCGTGGGGGAGCAGCATCACGAGGCCGCTCAAGCGTCCCCACTTGGACTCGCTGCAAGTGATGAACTGATCGATGATAACTTGTGCGCCGTTGACGAAATCGCCAAACTGCGCCTCCCAGATGCAGAGCATCTGTGGGTAGTCGAGCGAGTAGCCATAGTCGAAGCCGAGCACGGCCGCCTCGGAGAGCAACGAATTATGCACGCAAAATTGCGCTTGGCCTTCTTCGAGATCGAGCAGAGGTACGTATTTCTCGCGCGTCTCATTATCGTAAAGCACGGAGTGGCGGTGGCTGAAGGTGCCACGCTCGCAGTCTTGCCCACTCAGGCGCACGGGGGTGCCGTCGCACAGGAGGCTGCCGAAGGCGAGGGCTTCGCCCATGCCCCAGTCGATGCCAGTGTTTTCTTTGAAAGCTTTGAGCTTGGTGTTGAGCTGGCGGATGATCTTCTTGTTGGCATGAAAGCCTTCCGGCACGTGCGCGAGCTGCTCGGCGATCATCTCGAGCTTTTTCTTAGGCACGCGGGTATCGAAACCTTTGAAGTTGTAGGCTGGCTGCCTCTTAGCATTGGACTCTGAGAAGGGATCAAGAGCGGTGTTTTCGCTCGCCTTGGCAGCGTCGAAGGCGGTATCGAGCCTCTTAAGATAGTCAGCCTCGATGGCGTTGATCTCGGCATCGGTGAACTCGCCGCTGGCGACGAGGCGCTTGGCAAAGGCACGACCGATCTGGGGCATTTCTGCGATTGCCTTATACAAAATGGGCTGGGTAAAGGCGGGCTCATCGGCCTCGTTGTGCCCGTGCTTGCGCCAGCAATACATGTCGATCACCACGTCGCAGCTGAAGGCTTGGCGGTAGTCGAAGGCAGCCTCGACGGCGGCGATCACAGCGAGCGGATCGTTGCCATTGACGTGGAAAATGGGCGCTTCGACGATCTTGGCCACATCGGTGCAATAGCGGCTGGAGCGCGCATCGGAGGGATCGGTGGTGAAGCCGATCTGGTTGTTGATCACAAAGTGAATGGTGCCGCCAGTGCGGTAGCCCTTGAGCTGGGAAAAGTTAAAGACTTCGGCCACGATTCCCTGACCGGCGATGGCAGCATCCCCGTGGATCAGGATCGGGAGGACTTGCTTGCGCTCTAGGTCGCCACGGATGCGCTGGCGCGCGCGCGCTTTACCTTCTACGACTGGGTTGACCGCTTCGAGGTGGCTGGGGTTGGCGGCTAGGCGTATCTCGACTTCGTGCCCGTCAGTGGTCTTGCGCTTGGTCTCGAAGCCGAGGTGGTATTTCACATCGCCGTCGCCATGGATCGTGTCGGGCACGTAGTTTTCGGAAAATTCGCGGAAAATATAATCGAAAGACTTGCCGAGGAAGTTGGCCAGCACGTTGAGACGGCCACGGTGTGCCATGCCCATCACGATCTCGTAGACACCGTTTTTACTACAGCGCTCCAGCACGCTCTCCAAACAGGCGATCAAAGTTTCGCCGCCTTCGAGTGAGAAACGTTTCTGCCCGACGTAGCGGGTTTGCAGGAAGTTTTCAAAATCCTCCGCCCGCATAATGGTGCTGAGGATGCGGTGCTTTTCCTCTTTGGTGAAGCGCGGGATGAAGCACTCTGGCTCGATGCGCGCTTGGATCCAGCGGCGCTTCGGCGTCTCTTGGATGTGGATGTATTCGACACCGATGGTATGGCAATAAGTCTTTTCGAGACGCTCGATCAGCTCGCGCAGAGTCATCTCAGCACCACCGAGGTAGTTGCCCGTGTGGAAGACACGATCCAGATCGGATTCATCGAAGCCGAGTCGCTCCAGTGTAAGGCGCGGATTCGTCGGTGCCTCCTTAGTCAGCGGATTGAAGGCGGCGATGGTATGGCCAATCGAGCGGTAAGCGTAGATCAGGCCGATGGCGCGCGACTGCTTGGTGGCGTCGCTATCGACGAGCGAGGGATTTACATTGGCAATGTCCAAGCCCCCCAAGTGATCCGCTTGCGCTAGCTCGAAACCTTGAAAAAAGGCACGCCATTCAGCGTCAAGTTGCTCGGGGCTCGTGCGCCAGATGTCGTAATTTTGGTCGATCAAATCGGCATTCCAGCGATTCGCGATAGTAGAGTGATTCATTGCAGCAGTTGGATGTGAGAAAGAGGCTAATACGTTTATGCACTCTTATTAGCAATACAAATCTTAATGCAGAATCTCATTTGTTATTCAAAACACTTATATCAGAATCGTAAACGTGATGGGACTTGAATGGCACTTACCTTGACGCCAAGGCTTTTTAGCTCGCAAATGTGTAGGCACTTTCGCGCACCTCGTCGTTGATTACGAGGCGATCTTTAGTGATCGGCAGCGTGAAAATGACGGTCGGTTTATCTGCATCGCGCCCCGTTTAGGTAGTTTGCCCAAGCCAGGGGCTCTTTTTTTCAGTAAATCGATAGCCTTTGCCTTCAAGATCCTTACCCAAGGCATTCATTTTACTTCGGCTCATACCGCTGCCGCCAAAGTCGAGAACTACATGGCCGTGTCCCCTTTGTCTTCATGGACTAGGCAATGCACCTCCGGCGTGTGCTTTTGAACGCTGACCAATAGCTTAGAGATTTTTTCGAGTCGATGTCGGAGGCTGCGTGGATTCATAGATTGTCAGGATGAAGTGCTTTCGTGGTTTATCAACCGCAGAAAGTTTTCGCCTAGCAGACGCTGCAATTCCCTCTGGCTCAAGGCCGACTCATGGCGTATAGTTTCGATGAAGTGCCTCATTTCCGGTCTTTTCTGCTTGCGGGGATAGATACGCAGCGGGTAGTCGGAGCCAAAGAGCAGCTTATCGATCCCGACCAAATTAACCATCTGCTTAAATACGCCCAAATCGTAGAGTAGGGGGCTGGCCGAGCAGTCATAGTAAACGTTACGAAGAATCGGGCGCAGCAGCGGGTTCTGCTCGAAGAAGGCAAGGCCGCCGCCCCAGTGAGCAAGGATCATTTTCAGACTCGGCGCCGATTCCGCCATCCGCACGAATTCTTGCAGGGGCGTTACCACGGAACCTGGATGATCATGCCCGACGGCCTCGGTGACATGGCAATTAATCGGCCAGCCATTGGCCACGCACCATTGAGCCATCGCCTGCCAGTGCGGGCTAGTCGCATCAAAGTCTTGCACGCCGATGTGCAACTCGCCCACGCCGCGAAAGCCCAGTGCTTTGGCTGCATCCAGTTGGTCGATGACTCGGGCATTCGGATAGACTGCGGCGAAGCCGATGAAGCGATCCGGGGCGGCCTGCATCCAATCCGCCATCGCAGTATTATGCCAACGGCAGGTGGATTCCTGCTCCCAATACCAACCTAGCAGCACAGCTTGGTCTACCCCCGCCGCATCCATCGCCGCCAGCATCGATGCTGGAGTGCTCCAGCCCTGAATGCTGAGCCGACCAATCGGCGCAACAAGTTCCGCCCAGTGCGCCTCTCCCTGCGCCAGAGCCCAGTCGCGCGGATTCGCAACAACTTCGGCGGGATAAGCGTGTGTATGGCAATCTATGATCATGGGCTAAATAATTCTCCAAGTGCACTCAGGATAGAAGCTTGGGTTTTAGAACTAAGACTGCCCAATCTTTTGATGAGTCTAATCTTATCAATCGTTCGAATCTGATCCAGAACCACTTGTCCCTGAATGCCTTGAAAGGTACATTTTATACGTGTTGGATAATTTCTACCTTTAGATGTCATGGGGGCGACGATCACCGTGGAGATGTTGTCATTCATTTCATTGGGTGAAATAACAACGCACGGCCTAGTTTTCTTGATCTCGTGACCCTTGGTCGGATCCAATGAAATCAAGAATACATCAAATCTTTTTATTTCCATTCCCATTCAGTAGAATCCCAAGAGGAGTCAATCTCATCAATCAGCACATCATCCCCTTGCTGGCTCATCGATTTAAAGGCTTCGCCCCATCCTTCACGAGTCTGACGAGTCGAACGTACGACGAGCTGATTATCGTGAACTTCCAATTCAACTTCCTGCTCAAATCCGCACTGAGTCAATATCGGTTTCGGAATCCTGATTCCCCGGGAATTCCCTATTTTTACGATGGCTGCCTTCATGGGGTCACAATGTAATTACAATCTGCCCAAAATCAAGATTTTAATCGCTTCGGATTTTCTATCCAGAGTTTTAGATTATTTGTTCGCACCGAGCTTGAATTGCTCCGCAATATCACTCGCTTGAGCAAAACTGCACAGTCTAAGCCCAATCTCTACCTCGTCGGCTTCATGGGCGTGGGTAAATCGGCTATTGGCCGACGGGTGGCGCGTGAGCTTGGCTTTCGTTTTATCGACTCCGATCATCAAATCGAGAAAGAGCAGGGCAAGAAGATACCCGAGATTTTTGCGAGCGAGGGGGAGTCTCATTTTCGTCAGCTAGAGCGGCAATTTATCGAGAGCGGGCACCCCGAGGCGGACTGTGTCGTTTCTTGTGGGGGCGGCCTCGTCGTGCAGCCCGGCATGAAGGAGTTGCTCAAAGAAAAGGGCATCGTTATCTGCCTCTTCGCCTCGGCCGAGAGCATCATCGAGCGCACCAGCCGCAATAAAAACCGCCCGCTTTTGAACGTGCCTGATCCCGCCGCAAAAGTGCGCGCCCTGCTCAAAGAGCGCGAGCCGATCTACATGGACTCCGGCACCTGCATCACCACCGAAGGCCGCACCATCCCCGAAGTCGTGCGCCACATGATACGCAGCTACAAGTCCAGCGCGCGTTCGTTTGGTAAATAAGTGTGAGAAGGTTGGAGTCCCGCCTTTAGGCGGCCGCGTCGAAAAAGCGGGTCATACGCAGCCGCCTAAAGGCGGGACTCCAACCCTGCCCGACACGCTACGTCTCGCCTTTTAGGCGGGCGCGTCGGGAAATTAAGCATCCAAAAAATCACTGTTTAAGAGTTTATTATGGTGACAAGCTAGAATTTTTTAAATCATTATACTGCATTTATGTTTATATATCGTCTCGCATATCATTCTTAACTTTAGAGTATAGTGAACCAGAGTAAGCTTTATTATCTTACAGTCGGTAACTCTGAAGTCCGGGGGCCATTTAGCCTTGAACTGCTCCGTAAATCAGTGGTGAAAGGTGAACTGAATGCAGATGTATTGGTTGCTGCTTCGGGTGATGCAGACTGGGTGCCGCTAAAGACGCTCCTCGTTTCTTTGCCAAATATTCAGGTATCAGGCCATTCTCGGAAACGGTCTAGAAATAGTGACACCCAAAGTGTTTTTTCTTTTCTAGACCACGTTACGGGTCTGCCATCAGCGAAGACTCTGCCCTGGAGGCAAATCTTGAAAAAGTGCTTTGCTTCGAATTCTGAGGCAGATGCGGAGACCATTTTTTTATCGGGCAGCAATGGAGAGGCGGTGCCTTGGGTATTTTCCCGCATCCTAGTTGGAGGCTTTCTTGCAATAGCGGCCTTGTATTGGGCGCTATCCGCCTTCGGTAACCTCAAGTTAATACCGGGTTTTTTCTTTGTTGGGTGTGTCACGGTGCCACTTGCCACTTTGATACTTCTAATGGAGTTGTGCATAGCTTCACGTCTAAACGGCTACCATGTTGCTAAAGCGGTGGTTGTAGGGGGGTTGATATCGATTATTTTTACTCTTGTTTTGAACGAATTGCCAGTGGTTTCGAACTTTACGTTTACCCCAATGCTGGCGGGTCCAGTCGAAGAGACAGCAAAGTTATTTGCTGCAATCTTTATTGCCAGAAATTGGGTGAAGGCTCGCCAAGTTCAGGATGGTATTGTCCTCGGTGCTGCCGTTGGTGCTGGATTTGCCATGATTGAAACTGCTGGTTATATTTTCGAAAGTTTTATTGTTTTTCATGATGACGGCATCTTCCTCGACTGGCACGGTGCCATTGGGACTTTAGTGATTCGAGCCATTATGTCGCCGTTTGCTCACGTGCTCTGGACAGCAGTTGTGGTTGGCTCGCTCTGGCATGCCAGCAAGGAATCTGACTCTAAATTGAACGGGTTCTTTTCGCACGTATTCTTGAGAATATTCATTTTCATCGTAGGACTACACGCACTTTGGAACAGTCCTTTTTTCTGCCTCTTCCGCAGAATCCGTGGGTAGTTCCCTAAGTTAAATAGCGATTTTGTTGAAAACAAAACGATAAAAGCTCTGCACCGTGGCGAGTTGCGGAGATCAAGCAGAAAGT
>Ga0307933_1001476_pt1 | contig 18255 bp, 16 predicted proteins | sample OrgLakmetageno88_FD_201811 | JGI IMG/M metagenome (GOLD analysis project Ga0307933, IMG submission 201811) | Saline water microbial communities from Organic Lake, Antarctica - #88 | ecosystem: Environmental > Aquatic > Non-marine Saline and Alkaline > Saline | place: Antarctica: Organic Lake...
ACTTTTCTTTAGAACGTTAGTTATTGATAAGCGCTCCACATGTTGACAATAGTAACTCACGCTTTCGCTATTTTACGCCTTTTCTGGCCTCTACAAATCTCATGAAATTAATATGCAATGGCATTGCAGCATGGGGGAGCAATACTTATGGGCAATGCAATGTGCCTGCTGACCTTGGTTCCGTCATTGCAATCGCAACAGGTGAATACCACACCCTTGCACTTAAAGCAGATGGGACAGTCTCAGCTTGGGGCCGCAATACGAATGGTCAATGTGATGTCCCGTCAGGCTTACACAGTGTCCTTGCCATCTCAGCTGGAGGTGATCACAGCTTGGCACTCAAGCAGGATGGAACGGTTGTTGCATGGGGGAGTTCTTCGTATGATCTGGACACCATCCCAGTAGGCTTAAATGACGTCATCGAAATTGCTTGTAGCGATTACAACAACTTCGCACTTAAAGCTGATGGCACGGTCGTCGCGTGGGGTTCTAGTTCATACGATCTGAACTCTGCCCCTGAATCAACGACCAATGCTGTTGCAATTACCGCAAGCGATTACCAAGTGCTCACCCTGAATTCTGATGGCTCCGCTTCTGGGTGGGGGCAGGAATCTTACGGCGAAATCTCTGGAGCTCAGACACATTCAGACCTCGTGAGAATAGCTACTGGTGACAGTAATACTCTCGCTTTAACTTCAGACAATCAGCTTCTGGTCTGGGGCAGCACGTCTTACGATCTGGACGAGGTGCCAACGGGATTGGGTGAAATCCGATCCATTGCCGCAGGAAACTATCTTGCCCTTGTAATCGAAACCGATGGCACTCTCACTGTTTGGGGGCGCGATAATGATGCCCAAACTACCGTTCCTCCCGGTATCGGCAGTGTCATTATGGCGGACGCGGGATACGGCCATGTGGTCGCTTTGGTTGATGAAAGTGGTTTTGTTCCATCGACGACCCCATCCACTATATTTGCTACCGCTGGATTGCCACTCTACGATGACATCTCACTCTGGAACAATGCCGATGATATCGACGTCTCATTCTTACCCAGTGGACTTAGTTATGACTCAATTACAGGTGAGATCAGCGGAACTCCCACTGCAACCGGAAACTTCCTGACTAGAGCAACTGCTCAAAGGGGGTTCGCCCAATCGACAGTCCTAGTTCCTTTTGAAATCCATGATGCCCGCCGACTCAGCGATTGGGAGAATGTGCATTTCGATGCGATAGAACAAGCGAATGGTGATAGCAGCGATCTTGCCGACATGGACTTCGACAATATACCAAACCTCTTAGAATATGCGCTGCATCGAAACCCTAAGTCCCCTGATGACCGGGCCACAACGGCATTGTCCACCACAGCTCTCAACGATCAAGATTACCTGACACTCACTTACGAACGTCTAAAAGGTGCCTCGGATATCCGCTATATTGTCGAAGTATCCAGTAACCTAATAAATTGGGGTTCCGGAGCAGAACACACGACGAGGGTTCAAAATATTAACAAAACTGAAACGGAAATTATTTCCGTTAGAGACCAGAGCCCAATCACTTCAGAAAGCAAACGCTTCATGAGGTTGCGCGTAGAACCGATTTACTAGCCTAAACTTCTTCCTCCAAAATCTGCCCGTGCTCTTTGAGCCACTGTTTGGCTTTTTCCATCTTCGGGCATTGGGAATGCACGATGCTCCAGAAGTGGGGTGTGTGGTTAGGCTCTCGCAGATGGGCGAGTTCGTGAATACCCTCTCCCCTCACACATCCAACCCCGCACCATTCACCTTCAGCCACTCTTTACGCTCACGGTAATTCGGCATCACTTTATCGACCTCGTTCCAGAAGGCATCTGTATGATCGAGGTGATGGAAGTGACACAGCTCATGGACGATGATGTAGTCGATAATCGTTTGCGGTGCCATCATACACTTCCAGTGAAAACTCAGCTTTCCGAGTGGAGAGCAGGACGCCCAGCGATGCCCGAGTTCTTTCACTTCGATTCCTCGCGGCTTCACATCGACCTTGGGTACGAAATACTCAATTCGCTTCGAAATACGCTCATAGCCACGGGTCACATAATACTCCCGAAAGGCACGCTTTGCACACTCAACGTCGCCTGATTCGACCAGATCCCGGCGCAGGGTGAAGCGACCATTCTTCAACAACAATGGCTCTGCTTGCTCCGCAACTAGCTTCAAGCGATAAGAACAACCGAGATAGAGGAATCCTTCACCGCTCTTATATTCGCGTAAGATCCGGGTCGAATTCAGATCCCTCCATTCTGCCAAGTTTCGGTAAATCCAATAGAGCTTCGAATCGATGATTTTTTCGATCTGTGCATCTGCCGTTGATTCTGGCGCACGCACGACGATGCGACCATCGCGTTCAAGCACGATGTCAGCCGTCGCACGCTTCGAGCGCACCACTTCGTATTCAGGACGTTCTTCTTTCACTGCATTCATGCTGTCAGCTCCTTATGCCTCTTCTCGGCAAGCTTGATGATTTCAATCGCAACACGTTCGTGCTTCTCAACCAGTGCCGGGATATTCGCGATCAAGATTTCAGTATCTAAATTCCCTCGAAGCTTTTTCACCTCGATCGCCTTGTCCCAAAAATCAATCACTCCAATCGTATCCTGCAAGAGAGCCACGATCCGCTGCAACAGTTTCTTCAATGCCTCGTGATCCTCCAATGGAATCACACCATCAGGATACGCCAATTGAGTCACAAACTCATAGAACGTGGTCTCTTCTTTCGTCAGCCCATCCTTAGCATCCACACGCCCGGCTGCTGCCTCGTCGCGTAACTTCTGGTATTCATTCGCCAGCACCTGCCAGTTTTTCCCATGCTCCTGAATCAAGCGCTCCAGCTTCTCACTCATTCGGGCATAAAAAGCGGGATCTTCGTCAAAATGCACGGTGCAGTGCTTCCGTATCGCATGCTCCATCTCGCTGGCCTTGGCTTCCGCATTCCCCTGCGAGTGCTTGCTGACATGAGCCAAAAAGTCATCTGACAGCAATTCGACTGGCGGGATCTTCGGGTTAATGCCCAACTCGATCAAATGCTCGTTAATCAACTGCTTCACCTTGGCACCCGCATCCGCAATATCCAGCGAGTCATCTTTGTAGCGCTCTTTAACCATACGAAGAATATAACCAAAGCGCCTAGCCGGACCGCGATACTTGTGCGCTGCGGCACTCGGTAAGATCAGATTCAAGCTGTGCAGGAACTTCTTAAAATAGACCTCAAAATCCGCACGCGGCTGGATCTTTCGTAGTGCGCCCACAGCACGATTCAACACCTCGACTTCAGCCTCGGGGCTCGATAGCCGTCCGTTCACAAACCCATCGATCTCCGCAACGTCGCACGACTGAAAGTGCTGCAATAGCCGATGGTAGCGCTCTTCTAATATCGGCAATTCACTCAAGGCATCCTTCAACCCGTTTTCCAAATCCTGCCGATCCTCCTCGGAGTAGATCGATAGCGCCTCACTGAGGTTATTCGCGAGGCCAATGTAATCGACGATGAAGCCACGATGCTTGTTCTTCGCGACTCGGTTCACCCGGGCAATGGCTTGCAGCAAGTTATGCTCACGCAGCCGCTTATCAATATACATTACCTGCTCGACTGGCGCATCAAAGCCAGTCAGCAGCATATCGCAGACAATCAAAAACGCGATACCGGTATCGGACTTATCCGGGTCTTCGAAGTCAAAGGGCTTACAGAAATTCTCAACCGCATTCAACCGCTTCGCTTCCTTGCGCACCGCCGTAACCGCAGCGGCCTCATTAGTCGGATCAGCCGACACCACCACCACTGCTTTCAGAAACTTGATACGCTCAACTAACACTGCATCTGGTTTCTCAACTGACTGCTCACGCAAGGCACGCGTTGTCAGTGCCTCTTTGATCGACTTCTGATAGCGAGTCGCCGCCAACTTCGAGTGACACACCACCTGAGCCTTAAAACCATCAGGCAGCACGTTATCCACATAGTGATCCACTAGATCGCGGGCAATCGCCTCGATACGCTTTTCTGCTTCAAGAATGTCCCCCGTCGCCCCATACTTCTTTTTAATGGCAAGTATCTCCTCATCGCTCCGCGAACGAAAGAGATCCTCGAACTTCGTATCGAAGCCGTGCTTATCCCGAATCGCAGTATCTGCGGTGCGGCCCTCATACAGGATTTGCAGCGTCGCGCCATCGTGCACCGCATCCATCAGCTTGTAGGTGTCGATGTATTCACCGAAGCGCTTCACTGTGCGCTTAGCACCATGCTGCTCGGTGATCAAGGGCGTCCCCGTAAAGGCCACCCGCGCCGCATTCGGAAACGCCTCAAATAAATTGTCACCCATATCCGAGCCCTGGGTGCGGTGGGCTTCGTCAATGCATAGGATGATGCGCTCAGAAGTGTTCACCACGCCGAAAGTCTCCGTCGAAGGCAAGGGCTTCGCGTTATAAGCCTCCTGCGCTTCCGCCACCTGCAACTCAGCTACATCTTCATCAAAGCGCACGACCTTCAAAGCCTCCGCGACCGAGTCTGGGACACGCTCCACCCGATCCGAGAACTTATGAATCATCACCATGTTCAAGTCTGATGCTTCCGTGCTCAAATGCTCCCGCAGCTGCTCCGTGCTCTCGATCACATTCACCTTGCCACCAATCAATTTCGCAGTAGCCGCCAACTGATCTTCCAGATCGATGCGGTCATTCACCAAAAGGACTTTATAATCATTCAGATCCTCGGAGGCCCGCAGCATCCGCCCGAGGAAGACCATCGTCAGCGACTTACCAGAGCCCTGCGTATGCCAGACCACGCCAGAACGCTCATCTGCGGTGGTTCCATTCCTTAGGCGCTCGATGATCTTACAAGCCGCACGATATTGCTGGTAGCGACAAGTCACCTTAATCCGCTTCCCGGCATCCGTATCCTTAAACACCGTACAGGTTCGCAAAATACGAAGCAAAGTCTCCGGGCAGAGTAAGCCCTGAATCATCCGTTCCTGCTCACGCTCCACCCCCAGCGGCTTCACGTAGTCCTGATTCGCTTCCGGCCAGATGTCCTTCCATGCATAGAAATTCTCATGCCCCGAGCTGATCGTCCCGAACTCCGCCTTCTCACCACAGGTCCGGATCACCAGCAGATTGGTATAAAAAAGCTTTGCTTCACCTTCACGCAGTCCCGCCGCCAAGGTCGCCTCGCGTCCATTCCGATAGCGCAAGAGTTGCTCAAAGGCCGCATGCATCGGGTTCGCGGTATTCTCATCACCGATCTTAGCCTCGATCACCACCAGCGGCAGCCCATTCACAATTTGATCCCGTAGATCCGTCAGCTGCCGATCGGTCAGCCAGGACTCACCCTCATCCGTAAGATTGAGCGCCCGCACCGACTCCCGAAAGACCTCTGGCAATATCCACTCACGGAAGTTCGCCCGCAAGCTCTTCGCGGGATCAGATGGAATCCCACCATTCCCCTGATCCACAACCGTCCAGCCCAGCGCACTCAGCTGGTCTAGGAAGGGCTTTTCAACATGGAGATATTCAGACATCGCGTAACAATTCAGTCGCAAGCGTTACGCATTGCTGACGCAGCACTAAGGATTCTTCAGCTCGTTCAGGCCGCAGGTGCTCATTATTTAGGCGAAATGCAGCGCAAGCCATCGGCCCCAATGCATCCGGCCCATCGAAATACTGCCGTAAGCACTCAAGCGCCAAACGCGCCCCACGATTTTCAGCACGCAACTCTTCCCTGAAGCCTTCAATTGCAGCAGTCGTGCCATCTAGATAATCTATCGCTAGATGCAGCACATCATGCACATCTTTACCCGCTTTACGCCCCTCAGGCCCACCAAAGGCATTCAACTTCAACACCAGCATCGGGCCGACCTCTGCGACCCGCACGAGTTGCTCCACTTCAGCTCCGATCATATTTTGCCCCTTAACACGGATCAGCCGATTGCACTCCAAAGCCCGCTTAATCCCAGGGATCACACTCACGACCAAACCATCATCCACAGCGACTGTCCCGCGATCACTCTCACCATCATCGGTCAACAGATCGATATACAGATCCATGCCCTCTACATCCTTGTGAAAGCGCTGACCATTCCAATGAAAACCGTGCGCCGACAGATTAGACTGAATCGAAGGATACCAGCTACTCGAAACCCCAATCGTCACACCAAAATCTACATCAATGGTGACCGGGTGATAAGCGCCCGCCTTGAGTGGTTTTACCAGATACTTAGTCGCTAAACCACCGACCAGAACTAGGTCACCACTAAACGAGGTCAGGCAATCCCAAGCAGTGAGCAAAGCCTTCTCTGCTATAGCTAAACGCGCCGGCGAATAATCCTTATAATTCTCAAATTTACTCATTGCTTAGCAAAGCCTTCCCATTCCCTCAGTGCATCCGCTGCTTCAGGGCCACGCAACCCGGAACCGATCAGGTCCAGATATATCTGCGGATCACACACCAACGGAAAATCATCCACAGATTGATTCCCTTGAAAGACCCCGATGTCCTCCGGCACCAATAGCCACAAGTTCCCACCGCTCGACACTTCACGCCCTAACTCGAAACGAGAAGCCACATCCTCAGGCGCATAGAGCGATACAATCGGTGGCGTCGTATAGGGTTTCCTTAGCCAAGCAGCAATCCACTGGGTAAAAAAGAAAGGTGAGCCCTGCAAAGCATCCCTAACTTGAGACGCAATTTCCATCGGGTCAGACGCCAGCACCGAGTATTCAACGCGCCGAACACGCTTCAGCAAATTATCTTCACGCACCCACGCATCCAGCAAACGGTCGAAGTCTTTGAGTCGGTAGGACGCCTGACGACCTGAATAACGAGTTTTCTCCACATACCCCCCATCAATGAGAGTTCCCAGAATCCGCGAAACGTAGCCCCTCGATGTTTGAGTGTATGCGATCAACTCGTCCTGAGTCCATAGAGTGGAGCGCCAAGACAATATAAACCGCACAATCCGCGATGCCTTCGCAGTAAAGAGGCTAGGCTCCGAAACCGGGTTCCGGTGCTTCGTAATTAAAGGCTCACGAGCGATATAGTAGCCATCGCCCGCTAAAAATAAGCGCCCATTCAAATCGGCATGGTTCACCCGCCACCTTCGTAAGTCCGCAGCCAAAGGCTTTGCAATATCCGCAGCCACATACAGCTGCTCAAAATCCAGCCCCTGAAACAATCCATCCGAAGTAACACGCTCGTCCCGCTCAGCAAAAATTTTTCGCGACGGAGAGTCAGTCCACAACACAGGCAAAACCTGCTTCTGCCCGCCAGGCACGTCCACCCGCACCTCCAGCGCACCATTGGCACGCTTTCCTACACGCAACGAAGTCGGATGCAAAGATTCGATATTCAATGCATCCTCCAGCGCACGCAGCTTCGCTTCACTATCTTTTAAACCACTCATTTGGATGCGAACCTGTTTCTTATTTCACTGAAAATCAATCTTTTACTGAACAGTAAAACTACCTGAATTAGTGAAAGAAGGGATCAATCCTCCGACTTCGGGTATTTAAACAACCCCACATGCCCGACTGTCCCGCTCGACTGAATATCGATACCGGGCTTCAATCGAACAATCTCTCCAGGTAAACGCGCGAGAAGAAATAAGCTCCAATTCAAGCTCTTCGGAGCCAAGACGTCTGACTTGATGAGAATCTCACCAAATTTGCGTCGCGTTGCAGAAAACAATTCTGGAGCACTGGCCTCGACCATCCAAAAGTAAGGGCCGAAATTATCATCATGCACCACATAAGTGCTCAACCAATTCTCACTCGGATAATAGCTCAGACCACCATCAAAATAGTCTCTCGTAGCAGGAGCGACCCAGGTATCCTCGTTAAAGGTATGTCCGATCACAGGAATAATGTGACGGGCACTAGACGCACCACTCATTTCAAAGCCCATGCGCAGGCACGAAACAAAAGACTAGAAAGCTGAGAAAGCGTGAGTTTGGACATAATAAGCAGACTCCGGCTACCCGCCGAATGCCATGAATTAAGGCCTCAATGCTTGATCGGTCGATTCTTTTCGAGAATAAGCGCCGGGTTATTCACAAACGCTTTCCGCTTGCACACCGACCACGCAAATAATTACATGATTACCGATGGAAGACTCAGGTTCGCAAAACGAGGGGGGCAGTTATCCTTCGATCGTCCCCGGGCTATGTTATCGATTACTGCCCTTATTGGCTATCTTCGCAGACAAAGATGAGGAGAACTTGATCACCGCTGCCAAGGGCATGGCTGGTGCCTTGGCCCGGCGGCATTTTTCGTCGCTCCACCGATTTACTGCGGGCTTTACGGCAGAGCCCCGGCGGGATCCTGAAAATCCTGCGGAAGTCGGGTGCAATTTTAACTACGTGGTAATCTACATCGAGATCATTTATTCGTAGCCGAAGCGGTAACGCTTTGGATCGCTCGACACACGCGGCTCAGACCGTCCAAAATCTTACGATTTCGGCTACAATCACCGCGCACAAAAAATTGCGCCCGCGGAAGTCTTCGCGGAGTATCAACTCTTGGCGAAAATTGATAAGTATGCACCCATTACCCGGACACGATTAAACGCGATGCACTCAAATGATAACCGAAAACGGCTCGATGTGCGCCTTGCACGCCTTATTGGAGATGGTCGAGTAGCTGTTGATGAGCGAGGTCGCTTTTCAATGCGCTCGGGGGTGAGCGTTTGAAAGTGAAATGTCTAATTCCTATCATCGTCCTTTGTGAGCATACGAAAAAGAAGGTTGCGAGTGCGGGTTAAAGACATTTTGGAGATGCTTGGTGGCGGCATGAGCGAAGACGAGATACTAGCCGATTTTGATTATCTGGAATCTGAGGATATTCGTACCGCACTACAATTTGCTTCGAAGCAATCGCATCATCCAGTCCTTAAAGCAGTTTCGTGAAGTTCTTACTCGACGCACAACTGCCTCCGGTTCTCCAGCGCGTGATGAGTCGCGAAGGCTATGAGACAGTTCATGCCAAAGATATCAACCTCGTCCCTTCGGAGGATTCGGACATCCGTTTATACTCTCAGAAATAAAGTTAAGCCAGACGCCCACTACACAGATTGTACATCCGATTTGAAGACACGCCTAAAACCGCGTATCCGTGCTTGATCTGGAGGCGTTTTACTGTCTTGTTCCAAGCCCTTTCCTTTAGGCGCAGTGCCTGAAGACATCAAACACAAAGTAAAACACCACTCACACATGAAAAATGTTAAAGCTATCGACTTCCCTAAGCAGGACGAAATTGGACCCGAAATGAAGGGTGCAGACGCCTTGGTCGCCGCACTTGAGCGCGAGGGTGTGGATGTGGTGTATGCTTACCCGGGCGGTGCTTCGATGGAGCTGCACCAAGCGCTGACTAAGAGTACGAAAATTCGCACGATCCTGCCCCGCTTCGAACAGGGTGGCGGCTTTATGGCGCACGGCCACGCGCGTGCCACGGGTAAGGCAAGCGTCTGTATGGCGACTTCGGGGCCTGGCGCCACGAATCTAGTGACCTGTATTGCGGATGCCTTTATGGATAGCATCCCGCTGATCGCTATCACAGGCCAAGTGTATCAACAGTTTATCGGAAAAGCCGCCTTCCAAGAGACCGATTTTTTCGGTATGACGTTGCCGATCGTGAAGCACAGTTTCCTCGTGCTGGATAAGGAAGACCTCCCACGTGTGGTTAAAGAAGCTTTTCACATCGCTCAAACGGGCCGCCCTGGCCCCGTCGTGATCGATATACCTAAGGATGTGCAGCAGGCTATGTTCAAACCGACTTTCCCGAGCGAAGTGGACTTACCAGGCTACAAGCTGGAAATGACTAAGCCGCACGCGAGCGATGAGGAACTGCTCGAAGTGCTCGACATGATCAGCGGTGCGGAGCGTCCGGTGCTCTACATCGGTGGCGGCATCATTTCTTCCGAGGCGCACCTTGAGCTGCGCGAGTTTGCAGAAGTCACCGGCTTGCCTGTGGCTTCCACCCTGATGGGGCTTGGCGCTTTCGATGCGGAGCACCCACAATCACTCTACTGGTTCGGGATGCATGGCACGGTAGCGGGCAACTGGGCGGTGTGCGATAGCGATGTCCTCGTTTGCGCCGGCGCTCGTTTCGACGACCGAATCACGGGGGTTGTTGCCAAATTCGCACCGGATGCGGCCATTGTGCACATCGATATCGACGTCTCTGAGCACAATAAGAATAAACGCGTAAAGCTCCCCATCCACTCGGATGTGAAGTATGCCCTCAAGCGTCTGACTGAACTCGCAAAATCGAGTCAATTCAAACTGCCCGACATCAGCAAGTGGAACGCCACCATCGCAGGCTGGAAGAAGGATTACCCTTTCACCTACGATAAGACCGGCCACATCACCCAGCAGGAAGCCATTGAAACACTCTACGAAGTGACCAAGGGAGACGCCATTATCACCACCGGCGTGGGGCAGCACCAAATGTGGGCAGCGCAGTTTTTCAAATTCCGCGAGCCACGCACCTACATCAGCTCGCTCGGTCTCGGCACGATGGGCTTCGGCCTGCCGGCGGCGATTGGCGCAAAGGTGGCCTTCCCCGATAGGCTGGTGGTTAACATCGACGGCGACGGCTGCTTTATGATGAACATCCAAGAGCTGGCCACGGCGAAGATCGAAAAGATCAACGCCAAGACCATCATCATGAACAACCAACACCTCGGCATGGTGGTGCAGTGGGAAGACCTTCTCTATGAAAGCGTACGCGGCCAGACCGTGCTCTGCGATAAGGACAATATCGGCGGCCCCGATAACCTCGACGCGATTTACCCGGACTTCGTCAAAATCTCCGAAGGTTTCGGTGTTGCTGGCAAGCGCGTGGTCAAGCGCGAGGACTTGCGCGGTGCGATCGAAGAGATGATCGCCCACGACGGCCCCTACGTGCTGGAAGTGATTGTGCCCTACTCCGAGCACGTGCTACCTATGATCAAGCAAGGCCTCTCCGCTAAAGAAATCTTAATCAAAGCTGAATAAGGTCTAAAATTTGTTATACATTGCGGACTCCCCTTGCTGGGGAGTTCGCTTTTTTTTCGATATGAAACAAACTACACTCATTATTTTTTCCTGTTTATTTATAAGCTCAGCAGCTTTGGCTGATGTGGTGCGCACTAAAGATGGCGCACAACTCACGGGCACGATCACTCTGATAGATAAGGGTATCATCCATTTGGATACGACCTACGCGGGTACGCTCCTTATCCAGCAAGACCAAGTCGAAAGCTTCGAGTCGGACTCGCCGCGCGTGCTGCGCCTCGCGAGTGGCACGGTGATGGCCGGGCCGATCGCCAGCAGCGGTGGCAAAACCATCCGCATCCAGTCCGAAGACGGCGTATTGGAGACCACCATCGCCAAAGTAACTGCCGCTTGGGCACCCGACGCGGAAGACCCTGAAATCGTCCGTAATCGCCGTGCGTGGCGCTACGATGCAAGCTTCGATCTCACTGGTAAGTCCGGCAATACAGATAAGTACCAACTTGGCACCAGTGTGGTCGCGGAGCTAGCGAGCCCTAATGATACACTGCGCTTTTTCGCCGAATATGAACAAGCCGAAGCCGAAGACGTCAAGACAGAGGATCGCACTGCTGGGGGCGCTTCCTACGAGTCGTTTTACAGCGAAATCTTCGGCTGGTATGTCCGCACGGAGGTAGAGAGCGACCCGATCGACAACGTTAAGCTACGTTCCACATCCGCAGGCGGCATGTCCTATCGCTTGATCGATAAAGATTACCAGACACTGGTAGCACGCACTGGTTTGGGCTATCGCTACACCGCTTTTGAAAATGATTCGGACGATGAATCAAGCGCCACACTCGATGTCGGCCTTGCGCACGCCTACCGCTTCAATGATCACTTCAAGATGAAGAATGATCTGACCTTCGTGCCCGCGATCGACGACTTTAGTAACTACCGCTTCGTCCACGACAGTGGCGTTGAGATCCCAATCGGCAGCAGTGAAAATTGGAAGATCCGCGTAGGCATTAAAAACGAATACGAGAGCGAAACCACCGCCGCTGAGAAGCTGGATACCAGCTACTACACGCGGATGATTTACTCCTGGGAGTAGGCTCCGGAAGTCGCTCTGGGGAGTGGCTTTAACTTACCCGAAGCCGAAGATTCTCTTGAAAAAGCTCCAGATACTGGGCTTTGGCTCTGGCTGCGGAGGCAGTGGGTTGGGTATGGATGGCTCGGCGGGTGCCTTGGCGCTGCTGGAATCTGCGCTGGGTGCACTGGGTTCGTAGCTAAGCTCTAAACGGTAGTCTTGGATCGAAGGGCGCTGGGCGACGGCGGCTTCGACCGTCTCGGTGAGTTTAGCGAGGTAGTCTTCGCCTGTAGATTCGAGTAGGATGGGGCCGAAGTAGTAATTGAGCGCCTCGTGTTGATAGATCACATACCAGCCAGTATCGAGCCGCGCGGGATCGTCGAGCATCTCGCCGGGGTAGCGTTGATCGAAGTCAGCTTTTGATAGGAAGCTCAAGAATGGAATCGCCGTTTCCTCGATCACGCGGACAGGAGCGGCGTGGAGGGAGATGGGAAGCAATATGCATAACCATAGAGAGCGTAAACGCCATTCACTATCGATTCTTATCATGGTAGTTACCCTCATAATCCGCTGGGGAGGTTGGTGCCGAAGTCGCCCGTGGAGCTGCCGCTGCTAGATGAGGAACTGCTGTTTTCTTGGCCTGCGCCGGAATTGGGCGCATTAAGTGGGGGCGTTCCGCTGCGACCAGTCGCAGCGGAACCGGAATGAGACTGGCTACTCTCTTTGGAGCGGTTGACTTCGATCTTTTCTTGCGAGCTGGCTCCGCCGAAACCGAAGTCGTCGAAGTTGCGCGGGGCGGGGCTGCTGGAGCCGCTGGATGTGCCGGAGCCGCCGCTGGGTGACTCGCCGCTGGGGGTGCCGCCTCCACCGCCGCCTACTTGGCTCCCTGCTGGCTCGCCGACGGCACCGCCGCCTGGCGGTTGAGACGAGCCGGCAGGGGGGCTGCCCGCACTGCCGTTCGTGCCGCTACTGCCCTCTTTGGAACTTTGACTTTGCACGGTCTCACCGCTGCCAGTGCCGCCGACGCTTTCGAGGTCGCGCTCTGGCGCGCTTTGACCCCCTGCGGAGCCTGAGTCACCAGCGCTCTCGCCGGAATCGCCGCCGCCGCTTGCGGGCGGGCTGGGCGCGGACTCGGGTTGTGATTCTGCAGCAGGCGGCGAAGCACGCCCATCGAAGAGGTCGGGATCGGGCGCAGCCGCGAGCGTAAGCGCTGAGAAGAGAAGCGCGGTCAAGCTCAAGCGTAGGGGCTTCACTTGTGACGCCCGCAGCGGTTTAGGCCGAGGCCCGGTGGTCTTCACTTGAGACGCCTCTACGCTTACGGGTCGCCCTTCAACTATAATTTCTTGGTGCATTCGACGGTGATGGTAGGATTGGGCTTGGTGGCATCGACTTTGAGATCGAACTCGACACTTTCGTAGCCGGAGCGCGTGCCGCGCACTTTATAGACATCGGGAAAGAGCTTTAGTTCGTCTTCTTTCAAGCGGTCGGGAGCCATCACCCCGATAATGCTGACGTAGGTGCGATTGTCGGACTTGACGGTGACAGTGACTTCCTTGGCCTGAGCTTCGAGCACCGCGCGGATGCGCGCCTCTTCGGCTTGGCGTGAGGGCGCGACGTTACTGGGGCGGCTGGCCATCGCGTCGTTAAAGAGCTTGGCGGCAAGGGGGAAGCGGCCTTCTTTGATCAATTTCTCGGCGGCGGCTATGTTTTGACTGTAGCGAATGTTAGCCAGAAAAAGGCTGGAAGCTTTTTCGAGGCCAGCGCGGGCTTCCTTAGAATCGGGCGCGAGGGCGACGGCTTCTCGGTAGAAATTGCGGGCGGGTTCGTAGCGGGCGGCTGAAAGGGCGTCGAATCCATCGGCGAGCAGCACTTCTAGGCGCGCGGCTTTGTATTTCTCCTTGATCTGCACCAGGCGCGTCACTTGCTCGGCGTTAGACTTGAGCTGGAGCGCGGCTTCGAGCGAGATGATGGCCGCGTTATAATCGCCAGCTCGCTCGGCAGCGACCGATGCGGCCACGAGCGCTTGGTAGTCGCGCTCTAAGATGCGGGCTTCGAGCGAGACGCGTTGATTGCGGATAAAGGGGTTTTGCGGATTATTAGCGGCGAGGCGGTCGAGTTCGGCGAGTGCGCCTTCGAGATCGCCGCTAGCTTCGAGCGCACGGATGGCTTTGACCTCTTCGGCGATGCCTTCGAGCGCGGTGACCATGGCGAGTCCTTTGGTCGCTGCAGCATTGGCAGCGTCGAGTTCGAGCACAGCACCGTAGGCGGTGCGCGCGTCGTCGAGTTTGTAAGCTTCGAGCGCTTCGGCGGCGGCTTCCAGTAGGCTAGCTTTTTGCTGGATGGCGCGTGCCTCCATGTCGCCTAGGATGGCACTGGTCATCTCGAAGTCGTCGACGCTAGATTGAAAATCGCCTACATTGAGGGCGCGCAGGGCTTTATTATAGGTCTCGACAGCCTCGCGGTAGGTGTTTTCAAAGCCGAGCTTCAGATATTCGAGGCGCTGTAGCTCGGCGAAGGTGCTGTTGTTAAGGGCGCGCGCTTTATCCGCAACCGCGAGCGCCGCCAGCTGTGCTTCGGCAGCTTGCACCACGCGAGTGTAGAGCTCGGCGGCGCGGTCGCGTTGGCCACGCTGCATCGCTTCGCGCCCGTCTTCAGCATTGCGCTTGAGCTCGGACATAAAATTAAGCGAAACATCGCCCTTGCGCAAAGCTTCCGCGAGATCTTGCTCGATCAGCGTGTCAGCCTTCTCCGCGAGCTGGCGCAGGTCAAAATCAGCAGCTTCGATACCGTTTTTTGCGCTCGTGGGCGCACTAACGCCGATTTCACCACTGCCCGACCCTCCCGAACGCGTGCCGAGTAGTAAAAGTAGAGGAATGATAATCAGCGCAGCCAAGACGACTGCGACGATTAAGACGGGTTTTTTATTACGTGTCATAGATAAAGTGTTCAGTTGAGCATAGAAGCCGCAGGCTCAATTACCATGAGAAAATAGCCGTTCAAAAGAACGGAGACAAGAACGTCAGCCAGTAGGGGCGCGACTTGTCACGCCCGCATTGGATCGGCTCGGATTCTCGGCGGGCGTGACAAGTCGCAATGCCATTGTGTCTTACTAAATTAACAAAAGTTAAATAGGATGACGTTCTAGCTATGCGTATTTTATGGCCACACGAAGCGCGAAAGCGCTTAGATGGCAAAGCCCCGTAGGGGTGAGCGAGACGGATGCCGAAGGCAGTCGAGAGAACAAAGAGGCACAAAAATACACAAAAATGTCTTCTTCTGAGTTTTTCGTGCTTCTTCGTGCCTTTTTGTGGCTGAAAATCAGTGATTTGAGCTTTCATTATAGCTTAGAATGAAAAGGCATTGAAATACGCAGTGGCATTGCGACTTGTCACGCCCGCATTGGATCGGCTCGGATTCTCGGCGGGCGTGACAAGTCGCGCCCCTACGCCAAACCTCAGCGCCACTCGTGCTTCGGGTAGCGGCCTGCCAGATCCTTACGCACGTGGGCGTAGGCTCCACTCCAGAAGCCGTCGAGGTCATCGGTCAAATGCGCCGGCCTTTGATTGGGCGCGAGCAACTCCACCAGCAGCGGCACTTGCCCATTGGCCACCTTCAAGGAACTACCGGGCACGTCGTAAAAATCTTGCAGCTTCGACGCGATGATCGCACGGCCATCGGCTTCGTAACGAATCTTCGCAGACCGATTCTTTTTGCGGGGCAAGTCCATCTCGGCAGGGGCATAGGTATCGATGTAGTAGATCTGCTCGGGGCTGATCCACTCTTTAACTGTATTTAATACGGGGCGGTCTTTGATTTCTTTATAGCTCAAGGCACCGTGGCAGATTTGCTCGATCAGGAGAAGGCGGGCTTCGTCATCAATCGGGGCGATCTCTGTTTCCGAGCAATGCCGCGCGACGAAGTTGACACGCTGTATCCAGTTTTCCACGGCAGCGTCCCAGTTCTTGAGATTTAGATTTCCCACCACCACTTGAGCAGCCAGCAAGGCGGCGGCTTGATCGTAATCGGGCTCGCCTTGGTCTTTTGACTTGAGCACCAGATCACGAAAGCGGCGCTCGCTGCGGCAGACTACGCGGCGAGTAGATTCATCGTATGCCGTCGTCGTGCCTTGGCTAAAGTCCTCCGGGAAGCACGCTTCCAGCCACTTAGGTTCCACTGCGGTCGCCAGTCCGAGTAGAACCGATACCTCACCGCGCAGTTCGCGCTCTTCGATTTCAGCGGCGACAAAGAGTTCGCCCTCGACCACACTCTCGCGGCGCAGTTCCCCCGAGCGCCCATGCACCATCCGGCAGCGGCGGGTGCCGCGATCGTTGCGCAAGGCAAGATGATCAGAGAAGGCCACGAGGAGGCATTTGCAGATGCGCGCTTCGTAATCGGGCAAAGCTCCTGCACGTGTATCCAAGCCCGCTCGCTCGGCTAGTTTCAAAATCTGTTGCGCCACTGCACCCGCTTGGTGCGCCGCGCCGCCATGTATACCGAGCGCCCCGCAGGCATTGGGACTAAATTTGGCTGCCTGCGCCACTTCCCAGGCTTTCAAATGCACGAAGTAATCAGAGCGCACATCGACCTGGTCTTCGATCTGCCGCAGTTGCTCGCGCCGCACGCGGTCTTCACGCGCAGCCCGGTAAAATGGACGCCCTTGGCTGAGCGCCGCTATCAAAGCCGCATCCGGCAATACTCCGAGACGATCCGCTTCGATCAGCAAACGCGCGTAGCGCGGATGCAAAGGAAAGCCCGACATCTTGCGCCCGAGTTCACTGATCACAGGGATCGACGCGGCTAGCGCAGCATCACTACGTTGGTTTCCCATGCCAATGCCGTCCGTTGCGAGTGCCAGCGCGCCTAAATCTCTCAGTAACACATAGGCACGTTCCAGAGCACTGGCTTCGGGTGCCTCATACCATGCAAAGTTCTCCAGATCACCGATCCCCGAAGCCGCCAGCATCAGCACCGTCTCCGAAAGATCGACCCGCCTCACTTCGGCTTCGTCGCGCTCGGCGCGCGCGACATGTTCCGCCTCACTCCACAGGCGCAGGCAGATGCCCGGCCCCGTGCGCCCCGCACGGCCAGCGCGTTGCTCCGCCGAAGCGCGGCTGATGGGCTCCACCAGAATAGAATTGATCCCGCGCCGCGCATCGTAGCGAGCGATACGCGCCAGCCCGCCATCGATTACGGCGCGCACGCCCTCAATCGTTATCGAAGTCTCGGCCACGTTGGTCGAAACAATCACCTTCGGGCGCTCGCCACTCGTCACAGCGCGATCCTGCGCGTCAGGCGACAGGTCTCCATGCAGCGGTAACACCTCGTAGCCCCGCGCTTCCGGTAGCGACTGAATGGCTTCCATTGTTTTACGAATTTCAAAAGCGCCCGGCATAAAAACCAGCACGTCGCCGCTGACTTTGCCCGCGATCGACTTCTTAAAGGCCCCCGCCGCACGCTCCCAGACTGGCGCAGCCTGCCGACCAAGCGCCGCTCCCGCGTAGCTCACTTCGACAGGATACATCCGCCCCGAGGCTTCGATGCGAGCGCAAGGTTTAAGGAAGCCTTCCAGCGCATCGATATCGAGCGTGGCCGACATCACCACCAGTTTCAAATCGCGCCGCAGCTCCGCGACCGTTTGCAAAGCACAGGCCAAGCTCAGATCACTCGTCAGATGGCGCTCATGGAATTCGTCAAACACCACCGCCCCCACTCCCCTCAGCGTTGGATCTTCTAGGATCTGGCGCAGCAAAATCGCCTCCGTGACGAAGCGGATGCGGGTGCGCGCGCTCACTACATTTTCAAAGCGTATTTGGTAGCCCACTTCCTCGCCGAGTGGGACGCCCCGCTCGGAGGCAACACGCTTGGCCAGCAATCGCGTGGCCAAGCGGCGCGGTTGCAGCACGACGATCTCCCCCTCGATCCCCGCTTGATCGAGCAATATCTGGGGCACCTGAGTCGATTTACCTGAGCCGGTCGGCGCGGAAAGCACCACGCGCCCCGAAGCAGCCATGCCCGCGAGCAAATCGGAGGCGATATCGTAGATTGGGAGGCGGGCGGGCGGTGTCGGCATTCGGGAATAGGTAACTTTCAACATTCAACTTTCAACGCTCAACTTTCAACATTGGGTGCTTCATCGTTGGAGTCCCGCCTTTAGGCGGCCGCGTTGGATTAGCTA
>Ga0307933_1001479_pt1 | contig 18227 bp, 12 predicted proteins | sample OrgLakmetageno88_FD_201811 | JGI IMG/M metagenome (GOLD analysis project Ga0307933, IMG submission 201811) | Saline water microbial communities from Organic Lake, Antarctica - #88 | ecosystem: Environmental > Aquatic > Non-marine Saline and Alkaline > Saline | place: Antarctica: Organic Lake...
AAGTTGTAGATGAGTGTGAAAATTGTATAGAAATTCCGCAACTTGGCACCAAACATTCCTTAAATATTGCCGTAACTGCCGGGATTACTATCTGGGATTTTTTTAAGTCCATGAAAGCTGAATGATGATAGAAACTACAAAAAAGTAGATGGTTTGAAAATATTAAACAGATAGATACTATTTCTTCATTTGAATCTCAAAAATTATACCATATATTTGCACTTATAAATGGCCTCGTAGCTTAACTGAATAGAGCACTTGATTACGGCTCAAGAGGTTACAAGTTTGAATCTTGTCGAGGTCACTAAATAAAAAAGCAACATACTAATTATTAGTATGTTGCTTTTTTTAATTGAGATATTTAGACCGTTGGAATACTTTTGGGATAGTGTCTCCTTTTCGAATTCATTCTTATAGAACAATATTGTTCATCATTATTAATGATAAACTTTGAAAAGAAACATACACTCATACCAATTTTAAATTCATTTTTTTCAGAAGTTATGTTTTGTAAATTTGCACTTGTAAATTACAATTATGTACCAAAAAATTATACGCCCCCTACTTTTTTTAGTAGATCCAGAAAAAGTTCATCATTTTTCTTTTCGATTTTTAAAAATCTTTATAAATTCTCCGCTGCTAGGAGAATTTATAAAAAGCACTTTTTGTGTAGAGGATAAAAAATTAGAAAGAAATTTATTCGGACTTACTTTTAAAAACCCTGTGGGTTTGGCTGCTGGATTCGATAAAAATGCTTTGTTGTTTAATGAACTTGGCAATCTTGGCTTTGGGTTTGTGGAGATTGGCACAGTTACGCCAAAACCACAACCTGGCAATCCTAAAAAAAGACTATTTAGACTTCAAAAAGACCAAGGAATCATTAATAGAATGGGTTTTAACAACGATGGTTTGGAAGTGATTTCTGAAAGATTGAAAAAAAATAATCACAAAATTTTAATTGGCGGAAACATAGGGAAAAACACTGCCACCGCTCCTGAAAACTACACAGAAGATTATAAAATTTGCTTTGAAGGATTACACCCATATGTTGACTACTTCTCCCTGAACATAAGCTGCCCCAACGTAGGAAGCCATGCAAAACTCAGCAATAAAGATTACTTGTTTGAGTTGATTACTGAAATTAAAAAGCTAAACGAATCAAAAGGTGTTCAAAAACCTATTTTGCTCAAAATTGGCTCTGACATGAATCATCAGCAACTCGACGATATTATAGAACTCATTGCAACCACCAATATTGATGGTGTAATCGCCACCAACACCTCCGTAAGCAGAGAAGGGCTCAAAACATCCAAAAAAGAAATTGAGGCAATCGGCAATGGCGGTCTAAGCGGAAAACCTATCAAAGACAAAAGCACAGCAACTATCCAATACTTATCCGAAAAGTCAAACAAAGCATTTCCTATCATTGGTGTTGGGGGTATTCATTCGGCAGAAGATGCCATGGAAAAATTGCGTGCTGGCGCAGATTTGATTCAGATTTATACTGGCTTTGTATATGAAGGACCTGCTCTCATCAAAAAAATAAATAAAAAGATTTTAGCTGAAATGAATTAATTTTCAATTACTCGTAGGTTCGCTATACCTAAACTTGTTGATTTGCACACAAGCTAATTCAACACGAGAAAAGCTTATTGGCGGTTAAACTTTTCAATACCATTGGATAACCACTCAAAATAAACCTTTGCATCTGGCGTATAAGCAATTGGTTCAATGATTTTTTTTCCATCATTATCTACCAGTACATAAAAAGGCTGTGCATTGGCTTTGAAATGAATGGTTTGGAATTCACTCCACTTTTCGCCAATATATCTCAAGTTTTTTCCAGGTTGTAATTTAGAAGGAATCACTTCAGATTCAGGTAATTTTCGCTTGTCATCTACATACAAAGAAATCAATACCAACTCATTTTTTAGAATTGAAAGCACCTCGCTTTTTACCCAAACATTTTGTTCCATTTTTCTGCAATTAACACAGGCATGTCCTGTAAAGTCTAGCATAATAGGCTTGTTTACCTTTTTTGCGTACGCTAATCCCAATTCGTAATCTGTAAAAGCAAGAATATTGTGCGGAGGAAGCAACTTTGCACCTTTTGGAAGAGGCGTATTCTGTGTTGAAATATTAGCACTCGAAATCTTCGCAAAACCTACTCCAAAAGGCGATTCGCTGTAATGCTGTGGTGGTGGAAATGCACTGATGATGTTGAGGGGCGCTCCCAACAAACCTGGTATCATATAAAGTACAAACGATAAACTAAACATGCCAAGCAGCAATCTAGGTACTGATATTCGATTAGAATCATCATCGTGCGGTAATTTTATTTTACCAAAAAGATACAAGGCAAGCGCTAGGAAAATAGTAATCCAAATGGCAATAAACACTTCTCTTTCCAGCAAGTGTAACTGAAGTACCAAATCGGCATTCGACAAAAATTTAAAAGCCAACGCAAGCTCAATAAAACCAAAAACAACCTTTACCGTATTTAGCCATCCTCCAGATTTAGGTAGGTTTGAAATAAGACTTGGAAAAATCGCAAAAAACACAAAAGGAAAAGCAAGGCCAATGCCAAAACCAAGCATGGCAGTTGTTAAAATCATAGCGCCACCATCTGCCGACAACACACTTCCAAGCACAAAACCCAGCGCTGGTCCAGTACAAGAGAATGAAACAATGATAAGGGTAAGTGCCATAAAAAAGATGCCAATGATTCCGCCTGAATTTGAAGCATTATCCGACTTTGTAGAAAGATTACTAGGCATATTGATTTCAAATGCTCCTAAAAAAGAACAGGCAAACAATATAAAGGCTACAAAAAAGAAAAGATTGAGGTAGACATTGGTAGATATTTCGTTAAAAATACCTGGGCTCAAACTTTCAAATAAATGAAAAGGAATAGAAATCAATACATAAATAAATACAATAGAAAGACCATAAAACAATGCGTTCAACTTCGATTTAATCTTGCTTTCTGTGCTACTTTTTTTCAAAAAGAAACTCACTGTAAGTGGAATCATAGGAAACACACAAGGCGTAAAAGTTGCTAAAAACCCCGCTAAAATAGTGGCAAGTAAAATTGACCAGTACCCCTGTTTAGCATCGCTTTTTTCAATTGGAATTTCACTTGAGTCTTCAATATTAGAGTTTTGAAACAAAGAAATTGATGGACTTGAAATTTCTATTGATTTTTTTTCAGCAGTAGACAAGTCAAATAACAAATCAACATAATTAGGTGGCAAGCATCGCTTATCGTCACAAACCATATACGAAACTTCAGCTTTGATTTTTTGAAGTTTGCCAGCTGTTACTTTTACTCGTTGTTTAAAAGAAACAGAATCTTGAAAATACTTGATTTCCATTTCAAAAATAGGATCAAACAGCGTAATGCCTTTTGGCTCTGTTGGAATGCCTAACAATTGGTAATTATCCGACTTTTCAAAATTAAACTCTGTAGCAATAGGGCCGTTTTTTGGTACTTTTTGAGCATATAAATGCCATTTTTTTTCAATTTTAGCGGTGGCTACGAGGTTATACTCTTTTGCTGAAATTTCTTCAACAGCAGCGCTCCACTTTACAGGGTTGTAAATTTGAGAATGAAGTAATTGACCAGCAAAAAAGATCAAAAAACACAACAACAATTTTTTCATGGATTGATATTAAAATGACTAAAGCTTCTTTGTTTTAAAAAGCAAAGTACTACATTTTTTTAAAGTACTACATTTTTTTGTTGAAAATGGCGTGTTTGTGAAGTCAGATAAGCTAAACGTATTAAAAATCGAGTAATTCTAATTCAATGACCAAAGAGTGGTGTGTAAAACTAGCTTGCTATAAAACGCTATGTACGAAAAAAGGAAGAGAAGCCTTATGCATCGGAATAAAAAGCATTGATAAATTTTTCAAAAAAACTATTTGAATTTTGCATACCTCTAAAAGAAATTTAGAAATGAGTGATTAGTGCTGCATAAAGTCTATTATCTTTGCTAGAAGCATTGGTTCCAACATTAGAAGTGTTTTAGAATTACGATTCTGGAATGCTAAAAAATAATGTTTTAAGCAATTTTTATAGGGTTTTATTTCAAGTAATTTAATATGTCAGTTTTTTATCATGTACTAAGTTCCTTTACTCAAAAATTATATTAAATGGAAAAAGATTTAGGTAAATACCGTATGTCTTATCAAAAAAATGAACTTTCGATAGACTCTATGTCAGAAAATCCAATGGAAATTTTTAAAGATTGGTTTGCAGAAGCTGAATTACATGGTGGAAACATTGAACCAAACGCGATGACACTTGCTACAGTTGATGAAAATGGAATGCCGAGAAGCAGGGTCGTATTGCTCAAAAAATTTACAGGGGAAGGGTTTGTTTTTTATACCAATTATAAGAGCAACAAAGGGCAAGCAATTGAAAAAAATCCAATGGTATGTTTGTCTTTTTATTGGCACAAATTGGAAAGACAAATTATCATTCAAGGGAAAGCTTCAAAACTACCCAAAAATATATCTGATAAATATTTTGAAAGCAGACCTGATGGCAGCAAACTTGGTGCTTGGGCATCTGAACAAAGCATGGTAGTTACTTCTAGAGAATATTTGGAAGGGGAATTGAAAAAGTATGAAGAGAAGTTTAAGGATGCCGAAATTCCAAGACCCCTGCATTGGGGAGGGTATTTGGTTCTGCCAGAAGTAATTGAGTTTTGGCAGGGAAGACCAAATAGGCTGCACGACAGAATAAAGTACACCCTACAAAAAGATTTTGACTGGAAGATTGAACGACTTGCGCCTTAACAGCAAACAGTGTTTTTAATAAAATGGCAATACCTGATTTGAGCTCTTGTTTTGCACTAGTACCTCATTTACATCTGTTGTGATGGTGCAAATGGTTGGCGAAGAGAAAAAATCATAGTTAAATGAATCTAGCGTAGTTGTTACAGTAGTAATAAAAATAGGTATTACTGGTAAAGTGCCGGGGGTTCCAAACTCAATATTGTCGTTTTGTAATATTTCATTTTCATTGATTACCAGCTTTATACCCATATCTACAAATCTTAAGCCTTCTGCAATAAAGACTTCTTGTCTTGTTTTATACAAAAGCTTGAGGCTATCATCAGAAAGATCTAAATCATTGATTTGATTTGTACTGAGAGACATTCCTGAAATGTTAGGAACACTTACAAAGCCACGTTGCCTACTCAATATAAGTCCAGTATTTCCATTTACTGTAACTTCTTCATTAATAGGCCTAACGAGCTTTCGGTCTTCACGTGAGTCATTAAGTGTTTTCACTACCCTTGTTACATCTAATATAAGCGCACGCAATGCCTCAAAATTTGCTTTTGCCCCACCCAAATTACCAGTAGTCAAATTTGCTTCTGCAAGAATCAAATGCGCTTCTTCTGCTTTTAAATAATAGATAGAAGGAGGAGTGCCATTGCCATCAAAAGCATATTTAGGATCTAAAAAATCGAGCGATGGTAGTGGTTGTAAATCATTGGTAAATCTCCTAAAAATAGCATTTTCCATACGATTTGAGGGGCCATTAACATCATCAAATTCAGCAGCTCTTAAAAATTTTGGGTCTGCAGCCAATGCACTAGTTGCATCAGCCACTGAGTTTATACGGTCTCCCAGATAGTAGTAAGCTCTTGCCCTTGCCAAGTAGTAAGCTGGTGTTGGGTTATTTGTAATGGCATTGGTCATTGATTCAATAGCTTTGTTAAAATGTGCTTCTGACGACAAAGGCACTCCAAGCACATCGGCTGGCAAGTACGAAAAATACATACCCGCAAATAGATAGGACATACCTTCAAAAAAGTGAAATTCTGCTGCGATGCCAGGGTTATAATTCTCATCATTTGGTCCCACTTCATCCAAGCCAAAAATTGCCATTTCTCTTAATCTTGCTATTTGAAACTGAATTTTTTGAATATCAGGATCGTTTGTTCTTATGCTCAATTGATCCATAAAAGGATTGTAAAAAGTTTCTGTATTTGTATAGTTGTCAGATCCTAATTCAGCAATTAATACAATTTCATTCAATGTATTAGACATCTCTTTTTCCAAACCAATCATCCAGTTTAATGATGAATTCTTAACTCCAATAATCGATTCTTGGTAAATATTTGGGTTGTCAACAGCTACAAAATCAATAGATTCTCTAAGGTCTTCTGTACAACCACTAACAAGCACTGCCAAAAGAAAGAAGGTGTATATCTGATTCATGTTTGTGTTTTTTGATGATTAAAACTGAAATCTAACTGCGGTGGAATATACGCGTGGCGCTGATTGCGTGCCAATAGCAAAACCACCACTTGCAAACCCATTTTGACTTGAAATGCCACTGCCTGTAACTTCTGGATCTACTTTACCAGCAGTTATATTAATGGGGTTTGAGATATTAAAACTCAACTTTAGGTCTTTTACATTTTTCAGGATTTCTCCAAAAGAGTAAGAAGCACCAATATTTCTGATTTTTATAAAATCATTGTCCTCAATAAAATAATTTACATAATCAAATGGACTGTTGTTTCGAGCCAAATCACTAGGTATACCATTGTTCTCAAAAATATCTAAACCAAATGTTTGAAAAAAACTATATCTATCAGACTGCTCTGTAAGTGAGTTCAAATCCACTACTTTTCCGCCAAACTGATAATCTCCAGTTAAAAAGAAATTAAACTTCTTGTAATCATAGTTAACATTGAAAGAGCCAAAATGGGGTGCAAATGTTTGCCCTAAGTTTACATTTGTATTAAAAACATAGTTGCCATTCGAATCAATAGCTACCGTATTTCCTCTTAAATACCCCAAACTCTGCCCTTCCTCTATCCATGATCCTAATGTTTGAAAACCACCAACGCTGAAAGGAGCGTTGTTACCCATCTCCAACACCTTGTTTTGATTGCTGTTATAAGAAAGACCGACACTTAACTGCTGGTCTTTTTCTTTTAATATTTTAGCATTTAGTGCGATCTCCCAACCTTTATTTTCAATGCTACCAATATTTTCGATTTGATCAAATTGACCTGAAGAAGGCACAGCAGTACTCATAAAAAGCGCATTACTTGTAAGTGCTCGGTACTTGGTTGCAGCAAGTGTTATGCGATTTTTTAAAAAATTGAGATCAACACCAAATTCAATGGTTTTAACCCTTTCTGAAGTAAGATTGTCATTGCCTGGATTTCCGAAAGAAATGGCAGTGTTTCCTAAAAAACTTTGCGCATTGATTGTGTTCTCTTGCGAGAAAGGAGTAGCAAAATTGGTAGATTCGCCATAATTAAATCGTAATTTTCCGTTAGTCAATACTTCTTTAACATCCAGTTTTGAATAAAAATCGTGTTCTGAAAAATGGTAACTAATCCCTGCTTTTGGTAAAAAAACAGCATTGGCATCAGCTCCAGCAGCGGTGTTTTTATCTAATCTTCCGCCTAGTTCTAAAAAAGCAAGTTGTTGATAACCAATATTCTCTAAAAAATACAAACCATAATTGGCATTTTCTAACACCAAGTCATTTGCGGTGAGTGAAGGAAATGAAGAAATAACGTCAGTTCCGTCAATTCCACCCTCACCTACAATGGTATTTTGTTGATCGGATGATCTAAAAAATTGACCACCCAATATGCTGATAAAAGTAAAATCCTCCTGCTTGTGTTTGTGCGTTAAATTAAGATCTGTAGTAACATTTGAAGAACTTCTTATCGACCTTTGAATGGCTGATCCAACTGCAGGTATTCCAAGCGCTTCTTGTAATTCGTTTGACTCTATTACTTGATCTGTGCTATTTCTTTGATCTAAACCAATGGTGAAATTTGCCTTAAGATCATCCATAAAATCATACACTAATTTATTTGAGAAAGTAAAACGATTTGATTTTCTGGTAATGTCAACAAGATCTACAATATCTTGAATATTTTCTTGAGTGATTTGCCAGTCCGCTGCAGGTAATTGGTCAATATTGTTGTAGTCAAATGTTATAAAGTCAAGGCTTCCATACAGTCCAGATTCTAAATTGGTAAACGAACTAAAAGCATTACCACCGCTGTAATCTAATTTATTGTTAAAATTCACGAAAGAAGCACTTCCTTCATAACGGAGTTTTTCACTGATTTTTGTTGTAAGACCAAGAGAGAAGGACTTCTTGGATTGGCTATTGGTTTGGGTGTAGCCATTGTCTGCAATTATTCCAGCGCCAATATTGTAAGTAGTTTGTTCGTTGCCACCACTTATGCCCACTCGGTAGGATTCAGTAATACCTGTTCTAAAGAGCGCTTCGGCAGTTCGGTTGTACCTCAAAAAGTCTTCTGTGCCTTGGATAATACCAAATCTTGACGCTACAAATATAGAGGAAGAACCATCGTTGGTACCTTTTTTAGTAATGATTTGAATCACGCCATTTGCTGCATCTGCTCCATAAAGCGTAGTAGCTGCACCTCCTTTTATATATTCAATTTTATCAATCGATTCCACAGGAATATCTGCCAATGTTGATACTTGTCCTCCGCCAACAAACAGCCCCAGTCCTGCATTTGAATTTAAATTATCTACCCTTATACCATCAACAATAATCACTGGATTTGTAGAGGAATTTGCGGAAATAGGTCCCCTTGTTCGAATAATAGATGCAGCGCCAGATTGTCCAGAACTCAGTTTGATTTGTGCACTGGGTGTATTGGACTGCAGTATATGATCGATTTGAGTGGAGGGGAGTCTATCGATCTCTTTGGCGTAAATAGCATCTACTTTGGTTGACAATCTCTTTTTTGCAACTCCAGAACCCTGACCTGTAACTACGATTTCTTGAAGCTGATTGTTTATTTGTAAAGTAACATTGATTACATTAGAGTTACCCACAACTCTTTGTTCAGTTTTTAGCCCTGCGTAAATAAAAACCAAGGTGTCTCCTTTTACGGCGTCTATGCTATAAGCTCCACTTGATAAAGTTTGGCTAAATGTGGTAGAATCTTTTAAAAGTACGGTAACTCCTTGTAGTGGTTCAAATTCATCAGAAACAGTTCCTGAAACAGACTGCCCATAAGAATTCATTACTATTACAAGTAAGAGTGAGAGAAGCAGTTTGAAGGTCTTTTTTTTCATGACACAATCTTTGTAATTTTTATGTTTGATTGCTATTTTAACTCGATTGAGAAAGAGTTAAGTCAATTCTTGTGTAGGAAATTTCTAGAATTTATAAGACAAAAAATCTGATCCAAAAAGACGAGTTTTAATAGTTAGTTTGATTTTTGTAAAAAAAGGGTGAAAGACCGGGTTCGAACCGGCGACCTCTGGAACCACAATCCAGCGCTCTAACCAACTGAGCTACAATCACCATAATGCTCTTAAAAATTGAGCTAAGCAAAAATAATGTTTTTTTAAAGAAAAAGCAATAGTATCGAAAGAAGATTTTTTACATTATTTTTTAAAAAAAAAAATTCTCTTCATACACTAAGACTAATATTACTCTTAACATTCATTAAAAAAACACCGAAAGTGATTTTCATAACATAACTACAGAAATTAAGGACAAAAAAATAAAAATTTATATGTTTATATACGTGTTGTAGTAGTCAAATTGCTATTAAATTCAAAAAACTATTTTAATATGGGTATATTAAAATAAATCATTTCCAATAATTTCATTCATCTTTTTGGTTTCTTCTTCGGCTAATGCGCCATCAACTAGAATTCTACCACTATATTCATCAATAATTATTTTTTTTCTACTTGCAATCTCTACTTGTTTTTGAGGTGGGATTGTAAAGAATGAACCACTTGAAGCTCCACGGTCAACTGACACTACTGCTTGTCCATTTTCAACACCATTTCTTATTCTTTTGTAGGCTTTTAGAAGCTGTTCTTCAATCAATTTTGAAAACTCTTCAGACTTTGTAGTAAGCTGATTTTCCTCCTTGGAAGTTTCATCCATGATGGTATTGAGCTCAGCTGTTTTACGATCTAGAATTTCATTTTGAAGCTTGATTTTTTGTTTACTGGCGTCTACTATCTCTTTTTTTTGTGCAATTTTAATCTTAAAATCCTTGATTCTTTTTTCAGATAATTGTATTTCAAGATCTTGATATTCAATTTCTTTAGTTAAAAAATTAAATTCCCTGCTATTTTTTACGTTTTCTTGTTGCTCTTTGTATTTATTCATGAGTACTTTAGACTCATCAATTTTATTCTTTTTTACACTAATTTCTTCTTCTAACTCCTTAATTTCAGATTGAATATTCGATAACCTTTTATTAAGACCGATAACATGATCATTTAAGTCTTCAATCTCAAGCGGTAATTCGCCTCTAACACTTCTTATTTGATCGATTCTAGAGTCGATGAGTTGAAGGTCGTATAACGTTCTTAACTTTGTTTCTACCGTAATTTCTTTTTTTGCAGCCATAATGCTTATGAATAATTAATTGGGTTCAAATGCTTCTTTGACAAGCAGGGTGTAAAACTAGGAAATTTTTCTTTAATAATATCAAATAATAGATCAACAGTGAATTGCTCACTTTCAAAATGCCCAATATCAAAAAGAACAATGCTACTTTCAGCTCTAAAAAAATCATGATACTTAAGGTCGGAAGTAATAAATACATCTGCTTTATTTCTAATAGCATCTTCAATAGCAAAACTTCCAGAGCCTCCTAACACAGCTATTTTTTTAACAGGTTTTTTTAGCAGCTTTGAGTGTCTTATGAATTTCGTATTCATTTTTACTTTTACGTACTCAATAAAATCATCTTCATTGCAAGGGGTTTTTAGCTCTCCAATCATTCCCATGCCAATAGATGCTTCTTTAAATTTTGTTACAGGAATTGTGCCTGTGATTTTTTTTAGCGTCTGACGTTTTGGAATCAAAATTCTTTGATTTGAAAGACCTAAAACATTACAAATCTTTGCATTTACACCCTCATTAGAATTGTCAAGAGCAGTATGTATTGCATAAATGGCAATGTTGTTTTTTATAGCTTTGATAACAGCTCTTTCAACATAAGTGGCACCATTCAGCTTTTTAAGGCCTTTAAAAATGATTGGATGAAAGGAAACTATCAAATTGCAATTTTTATCAATTGCTTCTTCCACAACATCTTCAAGAGTATCTAATGTAATCAACACTCCAGTAACCTCCGTTGTGTGCTCACCTACTAAAAGCCCTACATTATCAAAATCTTCAGCATAGTGTAGTGGCGAAAATTCTTCTAGGCAATTGGTAATATCTTTAATTTTCATTTTTAGAAAAAATGTAACTATTTAAATGCCAAGTGCAAGCAATTCATTTTTCAGTGAAGGGCTTGAAGGCCTTTTTGCATTTGCATTTACAATATTTCCTGCCGGATCGATGAGTATAAATCTGGGAATAGAATTGATACGATAAGCAGCAATAAATTCAGAGCCAAAGCTTTTATCTGCAAAAAGTTGTGTTCCAGATAAGTTTCTACTGGTAACCATGTTTTGCCAAGCTTTTTTACTTCCTCTTCTTCCGTTGTGGTCATCTACAGAAATGCTTATAAAGGCTATGTTTTTACCTTTAAGTTCTTCGTCTAATTTTTGTAGGTAAGGAATTTCTCTCTTGCAAGGCGGGCACCATGTTGCCCAAATGTCAATGTATACATATTTTCCTTTAAAGTCAGTTAAAGAAGTAGTGCCGCCTTTATGGTTTTCATAATTTACAAACTCTGGTGATTTTGAGCCAGTAGCTAATAAACTGTTTTTTGGATGTAAGCTCTCATACTGTCTTTCTAAATACTTAAAAAAATTATTGTTTGATCTTTCTACAATTTCTAATACATAATCGTCAATCGAACTGTTTTTAAAAGATTCAAGTGTAGACTTGGCAGCTTCTTTCTTCAATTCAAATTGATTTTTTGCTAGCTTAAAATAATTATTTATTTGTCCATTTTCACCTTCAAAAAACGAAGCAACTTTGGCAATATAGTTGTTAGAATCTGAGCCTTTTCCATCAAAAATAAAGGAAATTTCAGGTGAAGGTTTTTGCTGTATATTTAGATTGAATCCATTTTTTAAATAAATATTGGTTTTTGTACCATTGCTAGTTTCAAAATCATAAAGATCTTGATCTACCGGAAAAGAAGCAGAAAATTCACCTTGGTCATTTACCTCTATCAACCTTTGAAAATTCGCCTTTTGAATGAGTACTTCCCCACTTTTATCCGTTAATTTTCCTGATAGCTGTACAAATTCTTTTTTATTATTTGTGCAGCTAAAAATTGAAATTATCAGTGCTAGGGATAAAAAATATTTTATAAAAGTTTTGATCACAGTATTCGTTGTTTAAATTGATTTACGGGTTTATGTTATCTAGAATAATTGGGTGCTTCTTTGGTAATGGTTACATCGTGGGGGTGACTCTCTCTAATTCCTGAAGAAGTAATTTTCACGAATTTTGCCTTTTTTAGGTGTTCAATATCTTTTGAACCGCAATATCCCATTCCTGCTTTTAAACCACCTGTAAATTGATGCATGGTTTCATACAGCTCTCCTTTATAAGGCACCCTACCTACAATTCCTTCGGGCACTAATTTCTTTATATCTTCTTCATTTTCTTGGAAATAACGATCTTTTGAACCTTTTCTCATCGCTTCTACAGATCCCATACCTCTGTAGGTTTTGTATTTTCTTCCTTCAAAAATAATGGTTTCACCTGGAGATTCTTTGGTGCCTGCCAATAAAGATCCAAGCATTACACAGTCTGCACCTGCTGCAATTGCTTTTGGAATATCTCCTGTGTACTTAATCCCTCCATCAGCAATTACCGGAACACCGCTTCCTGCAATCGCTTCAGATACAGCAAGCACTGCAGAAAGTTGTGGAAAACCTACCCCTGCTATTACTCTTGTAGTACATATAGAACCTGGGCCAATGCCAACTTTTACAGCATCTGCACCTGCATCCACAAGATATTTTGCAGCAGCACCTGTAGCAATGTTACCAACTACGACCTCTACACTAAGTTCAGATTTGATTTTTTTTAGCGTTTCTACCACACCTTTTGAGTGACCATGAGCGGTGTCTATTACCAAAGCATCCACCCCTGCATTCATTAATTCTGAAGCTCTTTCAACAGCATCTCCTGTAACTCCAATGGCAGCAGCAACGCTCAATCTTCCAAAGCGATCTTTGTTTGAGTTTGGATTGAGCCTTATTTTCTCAATATCTCTAAAAGTAATAAGTCCAACAAGTTTGTTACCATCCTCTACTACTGGTAGTTTTTCAATTTTGTATGCTTGAAGGGTATTTTCGGCATCTACAAATGAAGTACCGACAGGAGCAGTAACTAGGTTTTTGCAAGTCATTACTTCTTCAATAAGCTTGTCATAATTTTTTTCGAACCTTAGGTCTCGGTTTGTAACAATGCCTATAAGTATTTTGTCGTTTTCATTGTTCACAACTGGAATTCCTCCAATGCTATATTTTCTCATCATTGCAGTAGCGTGTGCCACTGTTTTTTCTTTGGTAATCACTACTGGGTCTATGATCATTCCAGACTCTGAACGCTTTACCTTTCTTACTTCTTCGGTCTGTTGCGCTATGGTCATGTTTTTGTGCAACACGCCTATACCACCTTCTCTAGCCATGGCTATTGCCATTTCAGCTTGAGTAACCGTATCCATGGCTGCTGAAACTATCGGAATGTTTAGATGAATGTTTCGAGTGAACTTACTTTTTGTAGAAACTTGGTAAGGAAGTATTTCTGAATAAGAGGGAATCAATAGCACATCATCGTAGGTGAGGCCTTCTCCAATAAATTTTTGGTTATCTAAAATCATAGTGCAATTAACTTAAAAGTTGATTGCGAGCAAATTTATGTTTATTAATGGAGAGAAACAAATTTTTATTTATTATAACTATAGTACTCCCCAAAAATAAGTTAACTGGGTATAAGTGCAGCTCATTAAAACTTCTCCATTTTCTTTCTAAACTTTTCAATCAAGTTTGCAAAAGATTGTGCAATCTGTTTATAACTCCTTTCTTCATCTGCAGTAAAAATCAATATCATTAAAAAACAGCTGGCTTCCGCTGTTTGTAATTCAGACTTATGATGCCTAAAAATCTCTCTCATCCTTCTTTTGAGTCGATTTCTATTTGAAGCAAGGGCGGTTTTTTTTTTAGGAACCGCAAATGACATTTTTATTGGAACTGGACCTTTATGATCATGCCTTAGAAACAACAAATGTAAATTATCACTTTTTATTCGTCTTCCTTCTTTAAAAAGCAATTGAATTTGTTTTTTACTTTTTATTCGCTCTTCTTTTGATAAAGTGTAAATTTTTTTATTTTTTGATATGCTCAAAATATTTAGCTTTTTGGGGTAATTTAGGAGCAATCTTTTTTTTTTAAAGGCAAAATTTTGTAACAACTAAATAACTAAGGAACATCAAAAACAATGGGCAAAGAATAGATAACAGGCGTTGGAATACCTCCTTGTTTACCAGGAACAATGGTTGGTAATAATTTAATCAATCTTTCAGCCTCTTTTTTAAGTCTTGGGTGTGATGCCTGTGATTCGATTTTAGTAGGTCTGCCATTTATATCAATTGTAAATTTTATATATATTTTATTCTTACCTGATGGAAGCCTCAATTCATCGGCAAGATCAATATCAAATTCCTTCTGAACATGTTTTTTTACACCTCTTTCAAAGCACTTCTTTTTATCCTCTCTACTTCCCGTACAGCCAGGAAATATAGGCACTTGCTCTATCGCAACCAATGGTAAATCACTAACAGGTCTTTGCTCAATTTCTGACTCTGTAGTTTCCTCTGTTTCTTCTTCTGGCTCAACTTGCTCTTCAATATCAGGAACTACGGTTTCTTTAACCTCTTTAATCTCTTTTACGATTTTTATTTTCTCAGGCTTTTTTATCGGTTTCGGCTTGGGTTTTGGCTTCGGCTTTGGTTTTGGCGGCTTCTGAATATCAATCTCTACGATTTGTTCAACTTCTTCCATACTAAAAACACCAGGCATTAAAACCTGCAATTGCTTTTCTTTATTCTCGTGTTCAATAAGCGCATAAACAATCAATAGGGCTAATACAAGCCCAAGTTGAAGGAATATTTTGCTGTATTTTTCAAGGTTGTACTGAGGTTGTTTTTTTATCTGCATGCCTTTTGTCCGTCAATCTTTATTTTCTGTAAAACAGATTTTTTATCTCTGCAAAGATAGGTAAAAGCTATTTTTTTATAGTAGTTAGTTTTCTAAATAAATTATTTACTAAAAAGAGTCAATCGACTATAAATTTTAACATAAATTGAAAAGGAAAATTCCAGTTATAAACCTACAAAAAACAAGTTGCTGGAGGATTTAGAAGTACTATTTTTTTTACCAAGGCAAGATTTAGTTTGCCATCTTCGACATGAACTGAATTCTCATCAATTTCAGTTCATACTCTTCATAAGCGCCATCAAATTCTTTCATAGCTTCTTTAATCTGATTATTTTCTGCTTCCATAAAATAATCAAAAATTTCTTCTTGTTGATCCTCATCAAGAATTTCATCAATATGATAATCGATATTTAGCTTAGTTCCGCTAAAAACGATTGTTTGCATTTCCATAATCAAATCATCTAACACCAACCCTTTTGATTTAGCAATTTCTTCTAAAGGAAGTTTACGATCTGTATTTTGAATAATGGAAAGCTTTAAACCAGAATTTTCTCCAGTGCTTTTTACCACAAAATCAAATGGCCTCTCTATTTCATGCTCTTGCACATATTTAGCAATAAGTTCTACAAATGGCTTTCCATATTTTTTTGCCTTGCCCTCTCCTACTCCAAAAATACTGGTAAGTTCATTTATGGTAGTTGGATACTTCATAGCCATATCTTCAATAGAAGTTTCTTGAAATATTACATAAGGAGGCACACCATGCTTGGTAGCCAAAGACTTTTTTAAGTCATTTAACATTTTTACCAATATTTCGTCAAAAGCAGCATGCTTGTCTCTAGCGCCAGTAACGGCTATTTTTTCATTGCTTTCATAAACTCGATCTTTTACCATCATAAAAGAATAAGGTTGTTCTGTAAAATTATTTCCTTTTTCAAGAATTTTTAGCACTCCATACTGCTCAATTTCCTTTTTAATAAATCCAGCCATAATGGCTTGGCGAACAAGCGCTGTCCAATGACCCACATTTTTATCCCTGCCACACCCAAAAAAATTCTTTTCATCTGTTTTATGCGATTTTAATACGGCATTTACCTCTCCAACAATCGTGTTTACCAATTCTTTGGATTTATACTTTTCATTGATTTTCCTCATCACTTCTAGCATCAATAAAAGATCATCTTTGGCTTCGAGCTTAGGCTTAGGATTTCTTGTATTATCATCCATCTCAGCTCCAGGTCCGTTCACTTCATCAAAGGTTTCGCCAAAATATTGCAACAAACATTTTCTCCTAGACATAGAGGTTTCCGCATAGCCCACTACTTCTTGAAGCAAGGCACTGCCAATTTCTTGTTCTGCAATGGGTTTTCCTGCTAAAAATTTTTCAAATTTTTCAATGTCTTTGTAATCATAATAAGCCAAACAATGACCTTCTCCCCCATCTCTTCCTGCCCTGCCAGTTTCTTGGTAGTAGCTTTCCAAGCTCTTAGAAATATCGTAATGAATCACAAAACGCACATCTGGTTTATCTATACCCATGCCAAACGCAATAGTTGCTACCACCACTTCTACATCTTCCATCAAAAACATATCTTGGTGGCGAGCCCTGGTTTTAGCATCAAAACCAGCGTGGTAAGGCACTACTTTTATGTTATTAACCTCAAGCAATTTTGCTATTTCTTCTACCTTTTTTCTACTCAAACAATAGATAATACCTGATTTACCAGCATTTCCTTTTAAAAAACGAATCAGATCTGTATTTATATTTTTAGTTTTGGGTCTAACTTCATAGAATAAATTTGGGCGATTGAAGGATGCTTTGAACTTTTTAACATCTTTCATATCAAGTGTCTTGATAATATCCTCTTGAACTTTTTGAGTAGCAGTAGCTGTTAATCCAACAATAGGAACATCAACTATTTGAGCAATGATATTTTTTAAATTTCTATATTCTGGTCTAAAATCGTGTCCCCATTCAGAAATACAGTGAGCCTCGTCTATCGCTACAAAAGAAATCTCTTGACCGCTTAAAAATTCAATGTAATCTTCTCTTGTAAGAGATTCTGGAGCCATATACAACAACTTTGTAATGCCGTTTTCTATATCACTCATTACATTCGCAATTTCTGATTTGCTTAATGATGAATTTAAAACATGTGCAATACCGTTGTTAGACGAGATGCCTCTTAAAGAATCTACCTGATTCTTCATAAGGGCTATTAAGGGTGAAATTACAATGGCAATTCCATCTTTGATGAGTGCTGGAAGTTGATAACACAGTGACTTACCACTACCGGTAGGCATAATTACAAAGGTGTTGTTGCCTTCCATTACGCTCGTAACCACTTGTTCCTGGAGTCCTTTGAAATTGCTGAATCCAAAATATTTTTTCAGTTCTTCCCTTAAGTCCAGTTTCATATTTTGTTAATCTTTAATTTTTTACTGACTCGTGTATTTTAAAATATAAGCAGCAATAAATGTTCTGTAATTGTTTTAGATTTACCTGTAAATTATTTACAAGATTTTACTTATTGTAATAAATAAAGATATTCTATTTTAATATCAAAAATTAAATTGTTTTGAAAAGATACGATAAAATCGTTGAGAATGCTAAAAAAGTCATTGATATTGAGAGCAAAGCGATTGCAAATCTCTCCAATTTCATCGATTATCATTTTGTAAAAGCACTAAGGGCGATTCAATACTCAAAAGGAAGGGTAATTGTTACAGGAATAGGAAAAAGCGCTATTATTGCTCAAAAAATCGTTGCTACATTCAATTCTACCGGAACACCTGCGGTATTCATGCATGCAGCAGATGCGGTTCATGGAGATTTAGGAAATATTTTGAAGGAAGATGTAGTACTTTGTATTTCAAATAGCGGAAACTCTCCTGAAATTAAGGTATTGATTCCTTTTATCAAAAATTATGGAAATAAGGTAATTGGACTAACAGGCAACAAAGAATCATTTTTAGCAAAGCATTCAGACTTTCTATTGTATGCTCCAGTAGAGCAGGAGGCTTGCCCAAATAACATAGCTCCTACTACCAGCACTACTGTTCAACTAGTAATTGGCGATGCTTTGGCAATA
>Ga0307933_1001490_pt1 | contig 18148 bp, 17 predicted proteins | sample OrgLakmetageno88_FD_201811 | JGI IMG/M metagenome (GOLD analysis project Ga0307933, IMG submission 201811) | Saline water microbial communities from Organic Lake, Antarctica - #88 | ecosystem: Environmental > Aquatic > Non-marine Saline and Alkaline > Saline | place: Antarctica: Organic Lake...
TTCACTTCGGCAAAGAGATTCTGCGCGCCCTGGGTATGTTCGAGCTATCCATTGTGCAACGCATGTTGCGAGGCGAGCTACCCGACCGCGCGGCGAAATGGATACTCAAAAACCACAACCCTGATAGGTGGTCGGATAACCCGGCCCAAAATAGACGAGACGTGATTGACGACGTAGAAGGAGCCGAACCCAAAGAAGAATCAGCGCAACAAGGCGGCTCGCCTACTGTGGTCGTAGTCCAGCTACCTTCCAACAATCGAGACAAATCAGACAGTGAATACATCGACGTATCAACTTAGGGAAAAGCTGCGTGAGAAGGCCAACACGCCGTTACCCAAACCGGCCCCCGTATACGAAGATGCGGACACGGTTATCGCGCCCCAAGAAGGCCCTCAAACGGCGTTCCATGAGTCGCGTGCGGACGTCGTTGTCTACGGCGGCGCGGCGGGCGGGGGCAAGACCTGGAGCTTACTAGCCGAACCACTGCGTCACGTGAACAACCCTCAATTCGGAGCGGTTATCTTCCGGCGGACCTCGAAACAGGTGAAATCGGAAGGGGGTTTGTGGGACGAAGCCTACTCCATGTACGCCCCGCTGGGCGCGACCTTTAAAGAGTCAACATCTGAGGTGATTTTCCCCGAAGGCTCTAAGGTCACGTTCGCGCACCTTCAACACGAGAAAAACAAATATGACTGGCAGGGTGCGCAGATAGCTCTCGCGGAGTTCGACGAATTAACCCACTTTACCAAGGGTCAATTCTTCTACATCATGAGCCGTATGCGATCGATGTCGGGTGTGAACCCTTACATGCGGGCGTCGACGAACCCGGACGCGGCCAGTTGGGTGAAAGACTTCCTGTGGCCGTGGGTCCACGGTAAGAAGCGAGAAGAGGAGGTTAGAGAAGCTGAGGAAATGGGTCGCACATGTTTAACAGCGGAATCGGGCGAGATTCGCTACATGGAGCGGATAGGTGATGAAATCCAATGGCATCATCCCGATGATCTCGATCAAGAGGGTCGGGGTAAAAGGATGTCTGTGACATTCATCCGTTCTACTCTCTACGACAACAAAAAATTGCTCGAGGTCGACCCTGAGTACGAAAAGAAGCTGCAAAACCTGAGTCTTGTTGAGCGTAAACGACTCCTCGAGGGGGATTGGGAGATTACCGACTCAGGAGACTACTTTGACGCGGCTTGGTTTGACATTCTAAGCGATAATCAAATCCCGTGGGCGCGTCTCAGGACGTTCGTGCGCTATTGGGATTTCGCATCGACCGACCGTAAGAAAGATAAGGACGGGAGGGCGTGCTTTACCGCTGGGGTGCTCATGGCGGAAGATCCGCTAACGCGCAAGATTTACATCTTGGATATTCGCCGTGAGAAATACTCACCATCCAACGTCAAAGACCTCGTTGTGGCAACCTGCCACCTCGATCACGAGATATATGAGCAAGACCCTTTCACCTACGCGGAGAATGAACCCGGCTCGAGCGGGGATTTTGTGATTGAAAACCTCGCCTCTACACTTAGAGGGTTCAAATTTGACGGTGACAAACCCACAGGCGAGAAAACCAAACGAGCCGAACCGTTTGCGACCTATGCAAAGAACGGCCTAGTTGTTATTCGTAAGGCCCCTTGGAATTCAGCTTTCTTGGCGGAAGCCGCAAGCTACCCCAAGGGGTTTAAGGACCAAATCGACGGAGCGACTGGCGCATTTAGCAAGGTCAACCGTCCAAAATTCATCATGGTGTAACATGGGACGTTTGCTCGAGAGATTTGCGAAGGAAGTAGTGGGGAAAGGGTTCGGGGATCTGCCTCGGGATATGTTCCAGGTGGGGACAGTACGAAACTACAGCTACAAGCGAGGGTCAAAAGAGATCCTCGAATCGCTAAAAGACAACGTATGGATGTTCGCCGCGAACAGCCGTATCTCAATGGAAGCCGCATCGACCCCTTGGTCGGCCTACAAGGTCAAAGGAAGCAGAAAAAGCGTCGATGTAGCGCCTACCAAAGATATGGCGTGCGTCCCCGGTCGTAAGAAAGATGCTCTCGAGCACTTTCAAAAGTATGATATGGAAGAAATCGACCACCCTCTTATCAAATTGCTCGAGTCGCCGAACCCGGTGAACAAAACCTCGTGGGAGTTCTTTTACGCCACCGTGACACAGCTTAACGGCCCGGGTGAGTGTTTTTGGATGCTGGACAGGGACGCCAAGGGGCGAGTCACAGAAATATACGTCTTCCCTACAACCTGGGTGACGGAAACCCCTACGCACAAGAAACCAACGTATCAGGTACAATACCACGGCGTTGAAAAAGAGTTCCCGGAAGACGACGTTATCTGGATTCGACGCCCCGACCCACAAGACCCTATTTGGGGCCGAGGCTCCGGTCCTGGGTTCGCGCTAGGCCAAGAGATTGATATTGACGAGGCGTCGGCGTCGCACCTTCGCGGGTTCTTCAAACGTGGAGCTATTCCCGATGCGATGATTGGCATCCCCGGCGCGACCGAGGATGAATTGAAGAAATACAAAGGGCAATTTATGCAAGCTCATAGAGGGCCTGGGAAGCAGCACAACCTCCACTTCTACTCAGGAGATATGACGCTCAAACAGCTCTCCAGCCCTCTTAAGGATATGAACACCACTGAAATCCGGCGTGAGTCGAGAAACTCAGTGATTCAGTTGTTTGGTTTGCCTCCTGAGCAGCTTGGTATCCTCGAGAATGCGAACAGGTCGACGATTGACGCATCGGATTACCTTTTCATGATGCGTGTCATGCGGCCTTTGTTCGTTTGGTTGTGGCACAAGATTCAATTTGAGCTGTTGCCGAAGTTTTCACCTTACCGGAATATCGTCATAGCTTTCCGGGACCCGGTACCTGAGAACAAGGAATTCAATCTGTCGGTTATGAAGGAAGCCCCACAATGCTTCTTGATTAACGAGTGGAGAGAGATTGCTGACCGCCCGCCTCTTCAGGGTGGCGACCAGATCTACAACCCGGTAACGTACAACAGTGAAGCGTCAAACAAAAAAGGCGAAGACTCAGACGACTCAGACAACACAGAACAGGCGGAAGAGTCGGCAAACGCCGGGGAAGCTGTCGAGAACTACTATAGGAGAGTGCTAAATGAGCGATCTCATAAAACGCACTAACCCTGGCGGTGCCGGGGAGGTTTTCAAATCGAAAGATGATGCTCGATCCTACTTGGATACGTTTGCGAAACTTTTTGATTCCGATTTCGATCGGGTGGTTAAAGAAGTGGAGGAAGCAATTGAGGAAGACCGCGTTGTCTTGCCGTACACGATTTCAGACAGTGATACCGACCGTCATAACGACACAATCGACGTGAAAGGGTGGGAGCTGAAAGACTACAACGGTGTAGTTCTTTGGGCGCACAACCACCGCATCCCGGCGATCGGCAAATCAATCAAAACCTGGGTTTACGGCGGCAAGCTCAAAGCCCTCAAAGCCTTTACTACCAACGAGGAGAACCCTTTTGGGTTCCAGATTGGTAACATGGTTAAATCGGGTTTTATCACCGATGCGTCGGTAGGTATGGACCCGCTCGAGTGGGATATTGCGGAAGACCGCGATGATGGAAAAAGCTGGTTCCCTCCTATTAACTACAAAAAACAGGCGTTGCTCGAAAGCTCTACTGTAAACGTAGGTGCAAACCCACGTGCAAAAGTTGAGCTTTCTGCTATGTCGTTAGGTGTACTTGAAGAGTCAGGTACAAATGTGGGAGAATTCTTGCGCAACATGGAAAAGCAGTTTGAATATAACTGCAAAAAATATTTCCTCTTTCAGTCGCGGGAAGAAACCGCTAAAAGTACAGATGCTCAAAAACCAAGCGGGTTGAAGACATACAAAATCGACCCCGTAGACCTGCAAAACGATTTCAGGGAGAAGTTTCATGGCGGATAAAAGTAAAGCGGTGGTCGAAAACCCGGAAACCGGGGATCTTTCACAAGTAGAGTTGTCGGAAGATGTCACGAAACAAGCGGTCGACCTTTCGGTTCGTGCAATTGCCCCTGTTCTTCGGGAGTTCGGAGAATCAATCGGCAGCGAAATGCGCGACGCGATGGAAGCCTCGTGGGAGCGGGTCGCCAAAGCAATTGAAGAGGGCCGCCCCGTAAACGAAGACGCGCTACAGCGAAAGCACAACATCGCTGCTAGCTCGGACCAATTCGTTCATGGTGACGAATTGGTCGACAAAACAACGGCTCGAAAGGTCTTGAACGGCTTTGTCGCGTCACTCGCTGGTGGGCACCGCAAAGGCGATTTCGAGGCTGCGAAGAATTACGCGGCTCAGGGAATCCAAGACAAGCGCGTTGCCTATCACGTCGAAAAAGCTCTTTCGTCTTCCGATTTTACCCAGGCAGGTATTCTCGTCCCGGATATGATTCGGGATATGATCAAAGAGCTGAAAGACGACGCGGTTGTTTTCTTCCAGATGCTTGGAAGCGAATCGCGAATCACGATTCGAGGCTCTCAGACGCTTCCCAAAGAGCTGACTCGGGCAACGGCCTACTACCAGGACGAAGCCGAAGACCTCATGGTATCGGATGCGACCTACGGGCAGGACCGCATCATTCTTAAAAAGTTGACCGCTCTCATGGTCTCCTCAATGGAGCTGTTGATTGACGGAATCAACATTGAGCCAATGATTCGTCGGCAGCTTCGCCGGGCGTACCGTTTGAAGTACGACAGCACGTTGATTCGGGGAACTGGTTCGGCTTACCAGCCTACGGGTCTTCGATACCAGATTGCTGACGCGCACATTGAGGCGGCAATCAAGACGGGGGCGGAAGCTACAGCTCCCGAAGTCCACCAGTCGTTGGTACGGGCAATCGCCAACCCGAAGATTGACAACCATGATGTCTCCAACGGCGCATGGCTCTTGAACTCGACTACATGGTCGGGTCTCTGGAAGCGTCTCACGACCGATCACCACTTCCCTGTATTTGGCGCGGAGCTGGCAGCTGGGCGTCTTCTCGGGTACCGCTACCTCGAGACCAACTCCATCCCTGCAAACCTGAATGGGGACGAGTCGGAGGTGTACTTTGCACTTCCTGACGAGATATCCATGTTCCAGGGCGAGGAGGGGGTTCGTGTCGATGCGTCGACCGATGTTTCGTACAAAGATGGTAACGGAACGCTCCAGTCGGCCTGGTCACGGGACGAAATGGCAATGAAGCTGATTGACCGCCACGAAATGCACCTCGAGTACCCCACTGCGGGTTCGGTGATCACTGGCGTCGATTGGCAAAACGTCTAATAGGCGTTTGAGATAACGAAAACGTAACCGACAGGTACGAAAGATGGGATACGCGCACGTATATGACCAGGCAGCACTTAGCGAATTGCTGCTCGGTTTCAAGAGTCAGGATGTCACCTCCGAAGTTCAAGGTGCCGAAATCGATCGAGACGACTACGGAAGTGGTCAACTCCAGCACTGCGAAATCGTTGTGCAAGGTTCGGCAGCCTTTGCCACAGGTGCGGCTGACGACACGCTCGATGTAACGCTCGAGCTGGAAGATTCCGCTGTGTCGGGATCGGGCTACGTCACCTACAAGACGGCAACACTGAATATCGTGGTGGACGATAACTCCGCTTACGATTTCGTAGCGTCGCTTCCGGTGAAGCTGCTCGGAGCGGATCGGTACATTCGTCCGTCCGTCCTGGTCGCCAACACAGGCACGGGCACGCTCTCGAGCTGTACGGCAGCTTGTGCTGTTCGGGTTTACCCGATGAACGGCCAACCTGCTTCCGCCTACAGCAAAGATGGCTACTCCGCTGGTGTTGCCACGGCGTAATCTAGTCTGAGGAGGCTGGCATGGAATACAAAATGATCGTGTTCAATCGTTCTTGGAACTCTTACCAAGAGGGCGACACAATCCCTCTTCCATCTTCCGAGGCGGATAATCTGTGTCGCCGCAAGGTGAAAGGGAAGTATGTCGCAAGACTAGCTCGCCCGGAAGAGATCAAGAAAGATCTACCTCTCTACGGTATCAAAGCCGGAACCTCAGTGACCGAGGAAGAGACCGAGGAAGAGACCGAGGAAGAGACCGAGGAAGAGGTTGAGGGATCGGAGAGAGATACTCTCCTCGAGAGAGCCAAAGACCTCGGCATTAAATATGCCTCCAACATGAACATCGACACCCTCAAAGCCGAGATTGAAAAAGCGACCGAAGGTGTCGGAGATCCAATCGAATAACTCGCCTCCAGCGATGTTTATCTGAGGGCGTATCCATCTGCCATGGGTGCGCCCTCTCTTTTTGAGGTGTTAGTATGGCTCTTACAGCGACAGAATACGCGGAGTTGAGCAACGTCAAGGAAGAATTAGGTATTACAGGTTCAACCGACGACAACTACCTTGAGCGACTCATTAAGGTTGCATCGCGTCGCGTCGATCACTGGTGTCACCGAACGTTTCACTATGAGGCGGCGGCGACTCTTGATTTTGCGTACCGGAAATGGCCGTGGGTTGATCTTGTGAAGCCAAATGTGATCGCAATCGCATCGGTCACAGATACCGAAACATCTGAGGCTTTGGCCGCCACAGGATATGCTATTGCTCGTGACCAGCTCTATTTGAAGGTGAGCCTGCCGAACACAGCCTGGACGGATGGGGGCATCGACGAGCAGATTGATTACGAGTCGGCTTTTCCTCGCCACAGAGTGGTTTATGAGGCGGGGTATGAGACACCCGAACAAAGCGCAACAGGTGCGGACCCGCTACCTATTGATATTCAATTCGCAGTAGAGGGTATGGTGGTCGACTACTTTATGAACAAAGGCCAAAATCCTCGAATCAAACGAGAGCACGTTCTTGAATCAGCTGTGTGGTTTGACGTTAATTTCCGTGAAGCTCTCATGGAATCTGTGCTGGCACCGTATCGTCGAATCATCCAAGGGTGAGCAATGAGAACACCTCTCCACAGAATGAAGAAAAACGGGTTTGTAGAGGAGAAAACGTCAAACGCAGGCAGTGCTCAGACCTGGGGTAATCGTCAGGCTTTTAAGTACCTGCTAACGAACACCCTCGCTCAGAAGAAAGACCAGTGGCAACGAGTGGAACGGGATAGCTACACTGCAATCGCTATGAATCTCCAGCTGGACAGGCACAAAGAGTACCGGGTCTGGTTTGAAGACGACGACGAGAACGACGACGACGAGGCGCGTGTTGTTGACGATATTCGTATTGTCTACGATCTAGCCTCTAATTTCGTCATGACGGTGGTACAAATCTAATGTCCGGTCTGAAAACAACGCGAGCACTTAATAAGATTAAGAAAGTGTTTCATGATGAGGAAGTACAAATGATGGGGGCGGCTACCAAGGCGGCGGTTGCGTATGCTGAGGAAGTGATCAAGGTCTCCAGGAAGTACGTTCCTGTGAAGACAGGCTATCTCTACAACTCCGCTAGAATCTTTCGACCTCGAGTAGTGGCGGGAAGGCAAGTCGCGGTGAACTTCGGCTACACGGCCCCTTACGCGCTCGCTGTTCATGCCCGGACGATACCTTACCTGTCTATCGCCCTTTCGGAAGTGGACGCAGGGGGGTCTTTTCAAGCCAACGTCAAGAAAAGCTACGATAGGCGTCAGGTCCGAACAGGTGTCAGGATACCCCTATGAGTGATTTTCTAGCGGACGCAGTAGTGGCGAAGTTGGTTGCAGCGGGTGTAGGGACACTCGACACGGACATTTTCGTTCACCCGGAAGTGCCTCCAGGCACAGCAGGAGTGCCTGTAGACGCTATTTTCGTGTACTCCTCGGACGGATTCCTGCCGGAAGCCTATATCGGTAACGAGAAAGATTTCAGACGCCAGTGGGTAGAGGTCAGGGTTCGTCGTCGCTACGACAAGTACGGGGAAGGCAGTGGTGATATGACGACGATATTCAACGCGCTCCACCTTAGAACCCTAACGCTCCCCGCAGACTACAATTTCGTGTGGTGTCGTGCTACGACAAGTTACGCTACGTTTGTGGGTGCGCTTAACAAAGAAAACTGGTTGAATTGGACCCAACGGTTTGAAATTGGCATAGAATTCACGAACCGGTAACATACAAACAACCTACGTGAACATAGAACGGAGAGACCATCATGGCAGCATTAGCAGGACATGAAGTAAAAATCTACGCGGTCCAACAAGCAGATACGGACTCCGACCCGGCCGCTCTTGCGACGTATGTGGAGATCGGAGGTATTGATTCTGTCCAGTTTGGAGAGAGCCGAGACCAGCTCGATAAAACCAACTTCAAAAACACTGAGGGCGCGCGTAAGCGATTCCTGGGTCTGAAAGACGGTTCGGTCTCTTTGTCAGGTTTTTACGACTCAGCCGACCTGGGGCAAGCCGAACTCCGCGCAGGTTTCACTGGCGGTGCCAACGATGTGGTTTGGTTCATGGTCGCGTTCACAGGAACCCCCGGTGACGGGACCGAGCATGTTAAGTGTACGCTCGAGGAGTACAGCCGTGATTTCGGTGTTGAGGATCGGGTTGAGCTAAGTGTGTCGCTTCAAATGAGCGGTGCAGTATCGGCAGGACCTACGTCCTAAACCAGTAGCTCTCGAGGAGGTCGCATCATGGCGGCATTAGCAGGATGGGACGCAGCTCTCTATATCACTGGTACCCCCACAGGAACGACAGGGGAGGCGGCGGCGAATACTACCGGGTTTGAGTATCGGATAACCGATGCGGATAAGCGCATCATTGATCCTCGAATTGCTGCTGTGGTCAAAGAGAATGGTGTCACCTCAGTCAAGACGATCACGATTGACTACCTCCACGGGCTGGTCACGTTCGATTCCGCACCTACCGAGCCGGTAACGGTGGACTACACGTACATCCCTCGGGCGCGAGTTGGGTGCCCTAAGAGCGTCACGATTCAAGAAACACGTGAGCAGCTTGATAGGACGTGTATGAAGCTCGATGGGGAAACCGACGCAGGCGTCAGGAAGAGGTTTCTAGGGCTTTTCGACGCGATGGTAGACATGAGCTACCTCGAAATCATGGAAACCCCTGTCGATGCTACTGACAGGATTTTGGACGCCATTCGGAACGCGGACACCGATGATTTTTTCGTAGTAGAGGTTCAAATCTCTACTGTGAAATCTTGGAGAGGTTTTGTAATCCCAAACGAACATTCTGTGGACGTATCTATAGAAGATGTTGTTTCAGGTACGTTCTCATGGGGACTTGCAACCTTTGACGGTGCTGGGTACTTTAGCGAAGTGGATTACGCAGCTTAATCCATTCGCATATAACCTAACACAATAAAAGGCAACACAATGGACACAAAGAGATCCCGACTCCTCGCTAAGTGCAAAGGCAAACCAATCCCTTTCGATGCACAGGGGGAGGAAGTTATCCTTAAACCTCTCACGGTTCGTCAGTTCTCCGAAATCATGGAGAAATCGACGAAGTTCAACGCGAAAGGGGAAGCAGACCAGGACATCGGGGTGAATAACGCGTTGGTCGCGATCGCTATGGTTCGAGACCCTGAGACGCACGAACCGGTGTTTGAGAGCACCGATATAGACGTGCTCTTGGGCGCTGAAATGAATTCCCCTATGTGGGAGATTATGTCAAAGTGCCAAGCTATCTCCGCGAACATGGACGACAGCGGGAAACTGGTAGAGCCTATCGGTGAAGCAAAAAACTTATCGACCGAGACCCCCAATACCGAGGAATCGCCTTAGTAGGGGAGCTTCTCGGTAAATCTCTTCAAGAGATTCTGAGCATGGCTCAATCTGAGCTTCATTTTTGGCTCGGTTTCCTCGTGTGGAAAGCTGAAAAAGAGAAAGACGCAATTGACGAAGCAAAACGCAAAGGCAAGTCCAAAAGCAAAAGCACAGGGCTAGGTCGCGTAAATCGGAGTAGGTGAAATGGCGACCAACATTGCAACATTAGGCGTCAAACTCACTGCCGACATCGGCAAATTCTCACGGGGGATGCGCACAGCTCAGACAGAAATGGGCTTCACAGCGCGTAACGCCGGTCGTATGACGGCGGGTTTTGAAAGCTCAATGCGGAAAGGGATTTCCCTTGGGGCGATAGCTCAGGGCCTCGGTACGGCGTTCCACGTCGTCGCCGGGGCTTTCCGTGTTGCAGCTATAGCGGGCACAGCCTTGCTCGCTATCCTGGTGAAAGTCGGCACCGCCGCGGCCAAGGTGTTTTCAGATTACGAAGCCAAACAGAAAAGGCTTGAAGCCGTGTCGAGAGGCACGCGAAAAGAGTTCGATGAATTATACGCATCCATACGACGCTTGTCTGAGGATACCGAGTTCAACGTCGACGAAATTATGGGCGGGAGTATTAAGCTCGGTATGGCGGGTATGGACGCCAATACTATCGACAAAACCAAAAAGGCAATGGCCGATCTTGCCACGATCGGGCAAACAGACCTGGTAAAAACAGGGGACATTGCCTCGAACATTATGTCAGGTTTCTCGCTCAAAGCGGAGGATTTCACCCGCGTCGCCGACACCATGGCTATGACAGTTTCGTCGACGAATACGAACATCCAACAGCTTGGCGACGCAATGAAGTATGCGGCGGTCCAAAGTGTGGCGAGTAAGATTTCGTTCGAGGAAACTTCCGCCGCGCTTGGCCTCATGGGGAACGCCGGTATTCAAGGGGAAATGGCAGGTACCTCGTTCCGTAACATTATTACCCGTCTCGATGCCCCCGCTAAGAAAAGCTCAAAGGTAATCAAAGCTCTAGGGGCTGATTTCTCGGAAGCGGCGATTAAAGCAGGGGGTATGGTTCATATTCTCGAGGAGCTGGAACGAACGGGCGCGGGCAAGAAAGCTATCACCCAAATCTTCCAGATGCGTGCAGCGACAGGTCTTTTGGTTCTTCTCCAAGAAGGCCCTAAGAGACTGAAATACTTCACAGATTTCATGAAAGAAAACACAGGCGCGGCCCAGCAAATGGCCGATGTGATGCGCGATTCTCTAGGGACTCAACTCAAAAAGGTCCAGAATAGGTTCCACAATCTCGCTATTGTTGCAGGAGAGCAGCTTGGTACGGCTATCCGAACCGTTATCGACGTTTTCAGTGAAGGGTCTCTAGCTACGGTCGATTGGGACCAAAAAATCAGAGCCTTCACCCGAGGGGGGATATTCTTCCTAATAGACGGCATGATTTCTGTTATCGACGTATTCCTGCGTTACCAGGATGTAATGACCGCCACCGCGAAAGGCGTGTCGGTGTTAGGCAAAGCTATTCGCATGATTGGAAAAGCTCTTGTCATATTTCTCATGGGGAGTATGACGGCGTCGCTTAAAGCAGTCTCAGGGTTTGCGAGTCTTTTACGTCCCATGGCGCGGGATTTGATGGCCTCGGATTGGGGTTATAAGAGGAAAATCGGTAGCGCAATGCTCCGTAGGGCCGATATATTGGAGGGAGCAGGGGATAAGGCTCTCAAGAACCTCAAAACGGAAATGGCCGAACTCAATGGCATGACTCTCGACACCTCAGACATTGATACTTTCTTCGACTCTATGGGCAAAGGCGCGGCGGAAGGTCGCGTGAAGCTGGTTGCTTTGCGTGAGGCTCTTGCTAAGAACTTCGCCGAAATGGAAAAGAAACGCGAGGTAATGAACAAATTCAAGGCAGGTCTGGACAAGATCGAGAAAGGCCCAGGTGTCGGTGATAACAACCCGGACGTGGATCCCACAGGAGGCGGCAACAAAGCTAAGAAACTCGATCAATACATGGGTCTGAAAGCCCTAGCCGATATTTGGGAGCTGAAAAACAAGAAAGTAGCGGTCGGAATCCGGCTTAATCGTGAGCTTCGTATGATCTCCGACAAAGCCGCCAAAGAGGAGTGGACCCAACAAGAGACCTCGCTAGCTCTTATGGCGGCTCGATTGGGAGCCCAAAGAGAGTTGATTGAGTTGATCGAGGCTGAGAGGGCGGCAAAGGCGGCGGCTATGAAATCCGCCTCCGACGCTATCAAAGCTTCTAAAGCTAAAGCGGAAGCGGCAGCTATCAAAGAGCAGAATCGTCTCCTCGATATAAACCGCCGCAAGTGGGAAGCTAAGTGGGAAGCGGAAACAAAACTTCGCAAGATGATTTTGGATCAAGCTCGGAAACTACCCAAAGCCTCGGGAGGAGTCGGAGTAAGTGAGCAGATAGCTGACGCACAGAAACGTTACGATGCTATGCGGCTCACGGGTGTTGACAGGGAGAATTCAGCCGCCGAACGACACAACGAACTTCTTATTGCGAAAGCCGCGGCGATTGATTCAGTAACGTCTGCACTTATGCGACAGGCTGAAATGTTGCCTGACCTCGCTCAAAAGTTTCAGGATGCGGAGGGTATATCTCAGAAACTCGTCGTCACGACCGAGGGCATTGTAGGCGGTATGCAAATGCTCTCCGCTATCGGCCCCGCTGTGTTCGCCGCGATGGGTATGAACGCCAAAGAGCAGGCCAAGGCTCAGGCTATTTTGAATATCGCCCTGGGTGTGTTCGCTCTGGGTATGGCTCTCATGGCGACGTTTGTACCAGGTATGCAAGCTATGGCACCTGGTTTCTATATGGCGGCGGCTGCGTTCGGCGCAAAAGGTGCGGCAGGTCTGGCACAAGGGAGTTTGGCGAACCAATCTATGCGGACCAACACAGCTGTGAATGTCGCAGGTTCCAGCTCGAAAGCGAATCAGCCTATGTCCCTTGACGACTTCATTGAGGGTCTAAAAGAGGCTGGGTTGTATAAGGTCGGATGGGAGAAACTCACCATTGACGAGTATGGCTCTACGCCGGTAGCCGTGAGCCGTACTACGACAGGAAGCGCCCGCTCTTTGGATGCGGCCCGTCGTGAGATTTCACGCGTGAGGCTCTAAGAATGGCGTACGAAAAACGACAAGGGAAAATTCTGTGGCCTGTTGTTTTATCTGGAGCTTTCGCGCTCGCGGAAGATAACGGTGGCGGCTTTGCTACGGTGGGATTGAGTTCTTTGGGTTTGTCGGCCACTCGAATATGGTCGGATTTCGGTCGCGACCTCACGAACGCGTCAGGGGAAGTATCTCTTTTCCTTTTGCTCGAAACATTCCTCAATCAATCAACCAACAATCAGTATGCGATTCGGCACGTTTCGGGGAACGGTTTCGGGCGAAACGATTGGCGCATTGAAATCGTTAGAATGTCGGGCTCCGCTGATTTCAGAATCTCAACCTCAGGTACCATTCTCCAGACCCTTGGAGCTGACGATAACACGGCGCTAACAGATTCATCGGGCGTGATTGAGTTCCCAAACCATTACGACGGGGCGTTTATGCTCCCGTGGTATTGGCAATGGCACGACGACAGGAGCCTTCCAGGGTTCACAGGAACGTCCGTGCGGACCAACAACGATGAAGTGTATAGGCTCAGACGCTTTGACGAGGATATGCGCTCATTTTTGCTTCGTGTAGTTCACGGGGCACAATTCATGGCCGATAGGCGTTTCGATAAAGCTCTCGCCGCGTTAGGGAACGTCAACTGGAACGATAGATACGCATCGTTTGAAACGTTCTGGGAGCAGTGTTTTGAAGACACTGCAAAATTCCGTTATGTGCGGAATATGGATGCCTCGGCTCTTGGTGACCCTCGAGCGGGCTATTCAGATCTGCGAATAATAAACGACGAGTATGTTTCCGATCCTGGGTCTCTTCTAACCCCTCTCCACGGGCAGATGGGTTATGAGGCATACGATATTTCGTTTACTGCAAAGCGACTCGACACCGTTGACCCTCTTCAATACGGGATTGACGGCGCGGCTGAGTTTTACTCGGTCGATAACCGCTACAATGGGGCTGTCCTTACAGACCAGGAAGGTTTCCGAAACGGCACAGCCGTAGGTGTTGGCGGTCCGGCGTACGCAGCTGCTTTGGAATCGACAGAACTTGACACCTCGAGCTTCGATTTTGACGGTGCATGGGCGATCGAACTTACCGAGGGTGGATTCCGTTTTTGGGAGGATTGGACATTCACCATTGAGTTCACGTTTGTTTGGACGGCAGGAGCCGGCACAAAGCGTGTGATTTTCGGGACAGGTGCCCCTGGGTTTGAGATCTACCTTAACCCGGATGATCGGCTTATATTCGACGTGTTGAACGGAGCTGGGGCTGTAACAGAAAGTCTCACAATCGCGAACACAGTCGCTAACACCACACATAGAGCTGTGATTTCAGGCAACGCCAAATACATCTATGGCCTTCTCGACGGGGAGTGGGGTGGGGTATCCATTGTTGGTACCACGACGGCAGGAGCTTCGAGCCGGGATTTGTATATCGGCTACGATTCGTTAGGGGCTGACGGTTTTACCGGACAGGTAGATGAAATCAGGTTTGCTGACGAATACCTAACGCCTGAGCGCGCATACGCCCTGTACCGAGATAAGGTTTATGGCGCGTAACCTCCAAAACCTATACTACGCCGTAATCATCCATGGTCTTGGGGACGCGGATTGGGGTGATTCCACGACGTTCGGAGCGAATTGGGCCGAAGATTTACCTGTGGCGGTCTACGCTGGGGATGCTCAATTCGCGGACGGCACCCATATTCCGCTGGCCGGTATACCCGTGAGTGCGGACGGCTCAGACGGTTCTATTCAGCTCGGGACCAAAATAGACCCTATTACGGGGGTAGTGGAGTCAGGGGCTATCTCGATTGAGATCATCAATGCGAACCTCGATCCCAAGGGTGAATTAGGTCTGACGCCGGATAGCGCGTCAACAGGTATTACAACCCGGAACCTTTTCAAAGATCTGACGCGCCGCGTAAGGGAAGCCTACGGGCTTTTGTTCGAGGATATGACCACCGCCCAGACCACGATTAAAATATGGGCGAGAAACGGTCTGACGTTGAATGCGGGCGAGGAAATTTACCTAGAGCAAGAGACTATCATCCTCGAATCCGTGGCGTCTACGTCAGGGAACATAACCACGTACAACTGCCACCGGGGTGCGTTCGATTCAAGAGCATCCATTCACAAAGCCAATCCTGCGGCGGCAGACCCACCCACGGCCACGGCAGGGTACTCGAACAGGATCTACCGCTTCCCGCCCATGTTCAACCGCCCTGTGACACTGGTTGAATATGACGGCACAGGCACTAATGAGATCGTGGGGCGCGGCTTTTTGCAACGCGGCCCATCAACCGAATCAACCCTCGTAGCCAAGGTCGAAATAAACGACGCGTGGGGAAAAATATTCTCGGAGGCGCTCAATCTCGAGCCGCTAGGTGGCGACACCGAAGGCCAACAGATTCAGTTCTTTAGCAATGGGGTTGCGTCAGGCGGCGTCTCAATCCGAGGTAACGAGCAATCCCGCGATTTCGGACCTATCATACAAGGGGGTAACCGGGTCGTTCTCCAGGTTGACCAAGCTCTAATCACTGGGGCGTATGTCGATGAACGTGGAGGGTATACACTCGCCAAGGAATTTAACGGTCTGGGTGACGATATTTCGACCGTGATACTAGGCACTAAGCCTCCGAACATTGAAGGCGAAGACGAGACGAATACCAAAGTTTATGAGGTATTGGCGGTCGGCAAGAAAATTAAAGAGACGGGCGGGACAAGTTACTCCCAGACGAGCAGCAATCAGATACTTGGGTTTCTCCTAAATGTACTCCTCTCCACAGGACGAACCGACAACGGCAGTTACGATCTTTACCCCCGAAATTGGGGGTACGCTATTGACGAGAAATATGTCGATGTTACGGGTATTGAGGCGTTGCGCGACGATTGGATAAACACGGAGCATGACCAGCTTGTTTTAGGGTGGGACGGGTCTCAGGTTGATTGGCGACAGATACGGGCGTCTATTCAACCCCACCGATTTTTCTGTCACTTCACAAACGACCACAAAATCACGGTTTCGAGGCTTGAGGTAATTACCGTGTCGGATAGCCCCACCACCATACCAGCTGGCGAAATTGTTCTGTTGTCTGAAAAGCAAACCTACGGGTGGGATGAACAGATACAAACCCTATCAGGGAGTGCAAAACAGCCGTGGCATGAGAAGGAACGGGAGATTGTTGTTCGTGACCTCGAGCAAGGTGTTGAGCCTTGGTCTCCTCGGCCCAAAGACCCCGCTTTCGTACTCAATGTATCTTCGGTTGATTCTATCGACGTTCGAGGGAACGGACGCCAGCGAGACTTGATTCAAGGGGTGCTCGAGTTCACCCGCCGCCCCATGCCTGTGTGGAGGGTTCGCTTGCCTCGATTCGGTACGGCAGGTTTGCTCTACCCTGGTCAAAAGGTGAAAGCTGATTTCTCCGCTCAGGGTTACTTTATCAAGCAGGACGGAACTCGAGTGCAGGCATCCGACGACGTGTTTTTCTACGTTATCGAGGTCTCGAGGTCGTTGGGCGATGCAGATTTCGAGGCGAGCTTGCTCGCTGTGAACGACCCTCTTCTCGTCACCCCTAAGCTTGTAGCCCCTACCTGGAAAGTTACAGCTTTCTCAGGCTCAGACATCACCGTGGAGCGCATGTCCTATGGTGTGGATATGTCTGCCTACCTGTCTGGGGTGGAAGATATTGAGGTGTGGAACCCTCGAACGGGCGTGATAGACCTCTACACCACAGGGACAACAACGTTAGGTGTTGTGTCAGGGACAGCGACAGGGGCGTCGACACTTACTTTCACGTTGTCAACACGGCCTAACTACATAAACCCCGCCGTGGGAGATTATGTACGCTTGACAAACCGGGCAGATAACTCAGGATATAATAATACCTACGCTTACATGGCAGGTACAGCTGACACCTTTAGCAGTGGAGGGCGTGGTGACATCTACGTTTGAGACCAAAGCAGATGAATGGTACGCCCAGGACAAACCTTACGATGCTGAGGCTATCGACGCTATCCGGGATAGGATGGGGGCGATTTGGGATGAATGTAGCCCTATGGTTTCTATGTGGGTGAAAGCGTCCAACACGGACGTAACCCCCGGAAGTGGTCTCGGGAAATTCGTCTCAGGTGTTTCACCTCAGTGTTTTTTCTGTCGCCCTTTCTTGTTGCTTCCAGGAACAACGGGGTTGAAGTTTTATGTTTACGGGAGGGTGCAAGGCCCCGAAGCCTCGGCAGCTGCTTATCAGTCGACATTGTTTGCGTCTCAGGGTATCGAAGCTCTAGCCCAACCGAAAACCCCCAACCCTTCCCCTACGGGGGATAATTTTCGGATAATAAACGAGTCGACTTCTTTTGCCGTACATGAGGTGACAGTTGATTTCGGCCTCACGGTTGAGCGACCTCGTTACACGATGCTTCAACTATGGCACAGGTCGGTCGGCCCAGGTGTCCACACCGACGCGGAAACGAACGGTAGCGCCGGGGTTGGTTACCCCCCTATCGCGACTTACCAGCGAAAAAACACTATTCCAGACCACGAAGGGGTTTTGAGCGCTATGTCGACGCCTCAATCCGCTTATGTGTACCGGTATGAAGATGTTTCGAGGAACGTTCTAGCGTACCACGACATCTTGGCGATAACGAGGGATAGATATCCAGGGGGCTCCGAGCCGGGGACGGTCGTCATTGACTCATTTATCCTCTATCCTGATATTTCAATACGCTCGAGCGATGTTACCACCTATTCCGTAGAGCCTATCAGCTTCTTTGAATATCGAGCGATCGGTGTGAAAGTGTTGAGAGATTCTACATCCGATTATTCCCTGTATCGGGGGGATTCTGATTTCTTCCAGCCGGGTCGTAAGACCGAAACAACCCCTCCCAGGGCTCTAGAGTCGGCGGCTCAGACGCTTTACTCGCAGATTCGACCCTTCGGCTTCGGTATGGCAGGGACGGACACAAACATGCCTACGAACGGGGATCAATATCTCCCGATGCATGAGCACCTCGAGCACAATACTGTCAAAATGCTGGGTCTTGTCTTGGCATCGGAGAGACGGTTAGGCGGGCGTAGGATTGACGCCACGTTAGAGGCTGAGGTTATGACGCTCGGTTCAAGTGGGGACCCTGCCACGGTATCGGTGGATTACGTGGATTCTGTCGTAGCCGAAAAGATATTCTCGTTTTCAAGCGCTTTCGTCGCGAATTCGATCATATCCTACTGGCAGTTGGTTGACCACTACACACAAGATACGATCTGTGAAAATCATATGAGTGAAGAGGATGTTAATCTCCTCA
>Ga0307933_1001495_pt1 | contig 18101 bp, 20 predicted proteins | sample OrgLakmetageno88_FD_201811 | JGI IMG/M metagenome (GOLD analysis project Ga0307933, IMG submission 201811) | Saline water microbial communities from Organic Lake, Antarctica - #88 | ecosystem: Environmental > Aquatic > Non-marine Saline and Alkaline > Saline | place: Antarctica: Organic Lake...
TCGCCGTGAATCCATATGGCATAAAAGCGAATAAAAATGCAAAAAGACTTATTGCTGCCTTTTTGAGTGTTGATAAAATAGTTGTTTGTAAAGGATTTTTCATAATAAATAATTGTAATAGATAATGTTTGTAATCCCCCCCCTCGAAAAGGATAGAAGTTAGACTTAGTATATCAGTTTTTTATTTTATATGCAGTTGTTTTTTCTAAAAAATAATTTGATAAATAAAAAACACATCACAAATGTGTTTTTTATTTACAGTGAAGTACAAGAAATGAACCTTCTCGTGCTAGCACTAATTGGGGTCAATGGCTGGAAGAGTTCAGAACTCTTAAATGGCAAGAAATTGGAAAAGATATTGAAGAAAATCTAGTATATTGATAGTTTATTTTTGATGAGGAGCAAGTACCTTATACACTTTTTTAGAATTTTTACTAAAAAGAGCGTGATAGACCTTTTTTGCAACATTGACTGGGTTGGTATAAATAGGTTTTTTGCATTACGCTCCGCCCATCGAACTGATGACCGAACTGTTTTCCCCATACCACATAAAATTAAAGGAATCTTTTTTTTAATGAAGAGCGTATATGTCTCTTCATCTATGTATCGCTTAAGTGTTATCTCTTGTTTTTCATACCCAACAGCCTTTATAATAAGATCAACATTATTAGTTACTGTCCCATCCTCCCAAGTAATATCATTTCCCTTTATATCCACAGGTAAACTTTTTTGAAGAATCTTTCCAGAATCAAAAATAGACTGATATGTTCCATCATCAAAAACCGTCTTATCTTGAATTGAAAAAATTTTTCGAAAAAAATCAATTACATAATCTAGTTTTAAGTTATGAAGAAAATAATGAACAAATTTTCCAAATATTTTCTTTTTTATCCAAAATATTTTCTCTCCCCTAAACGAAAGAATTACTTCTTTTCCATTTTTTAGAAAATCATAGGCTATTTGAATAGCACTGTTTCTGGATCCAACAACAACAACTTTTCTTACATCAGGATATTTCTCTGGCTTTTTATATAAATGAGCGTGTTTAACTATTCCTTTAAAATTTTCTTCACCCTGAAGGTTTACATTTTTTATATGAGAATAGGGACCTAGAGCCAAAATTACACGTCTTGAACGTAAATTAGAAACATCTGTTTTTATCAAAAAAGACTTATCTTGATTGTTATATGAGATACCCTCTTTTAAAAGAGTTACACCTCCACAGAAATTAACTTTTTCTTGTGTGCCAAGATTTTGCAGACACAATGAAATATCATCACGTAAGGGATATTCATTTGGACTATTTACTCTATTGGCTTTTTTATGAGGCATACTCGCAAACCAAGGGGAAAACAACCTCGTTTTTTCAGGATAATCAAGCCAACTACCACCAAATGAGTCATGCTTATCAATGAGTAGATAATTTAGATTCTTTTTTTGAGCTTCAATAGCACAAGCAATGCCAGACTGCCCAGCCCCTATTATGATAAGTTCTTTCATACATCACAGATTTACATAAACTAGGAATAATGTCTATATATTTAAATCTCTTTCAATTTAAAAGAAAGATATGATAATGTATAACTATGTTACGTCCTAAATCTATGCCATTAATACCTTTTTATCAAAATGAAAAGTACTCAATTATTTTGATCTTGGCCTGGCCTGATACATCAATCAAAAATGTGCCCAAATGGTACGGTAGGATTGTTGATAAAATTTCGGGTTCTCAATCTTGTAAATATCGTTATGGTCATAGTGCCTACTGTATCATTGAGCGTGATGGGTCTATTAGTTATACTGATTTTGGTCGATATATGACGTCTCCTGGTTTTGGAAGAGCACGATCAGCGCACACAGACCCAGAATTAACCATTCCTATTCGAGCCAAGGTCAAGGTAAACAACAAAGGAGAAAAAATTATTTCAAACATAAGTGAGATAATACATTATCTTGGTTCACACCCAAATGAGACACATGGTGAAGGTCGCCTTGTTTTTTCATATAACAATGCGGTTTCACATAAAAAAATTAATAAACATATCCAATATATACAAGACCAACATGAAATACCCTATAGTCCTTTTTCCAAAAAAACGACGAACTGTGCTCGCTTTGCTGCATCAAGTATTTCAAAAGGGACCAAAGACCCCTTGGTGCGACTCAAACTGTGGTTACCTGAATTAGGCACACCTATCCCTGTCGGTGTATGTATCGGTGGAAAATCGAGTTTAAGTAAGGTCTGGGAATATAATACAGAGACACGAATAATATCCAATTCATCTTACTCGCGAGTTTCTGCAGGCCTTGAAATTATTCGCAATATTTTTACCCCAAATAATGAGGATGATGCCAGTGAAATATATATTAGTGATTCCTCTATTAAGAAGACATATCCACATGCACAAGAAATTATTGGAATTGGAGCAAAAGCACACTACCTTCTTGAGGACTGCGAATCCCTTGCTGTTTATGAATTTAGAGTTCGTCGATTTTCAAATGGAAATAGAGATCCTGATTATGATATTATCGTTGCCTGTCCGTCTAATTCGTTCAGTATTCAAAATAATTTTACAATACAGCACGCTTCACAAAAAAGACGAACACGTGTACGACAAAACGAAACAGTAAAAGATCTATTTTTTGTAAGAGAGTATAAAAATAATTAAATATAAAAGATATATTGTCAGTTACATTCTTTTTGACCCATGCAGTTTAAAAAATCTAGAAGAAACTAGATTTTTTCTTATCTCAATAGGAAATGAAAGAACCCTTCGTGGTTAGAATATCGTACTTTTTGTAAGAAATTAACCGGGGATAAGAAAATTTTTAAACCAATCTATTATTGCACCAACACCGCCTATGACAAATAAATAAATGAGACCCCCTGCTAACAACAGGATTCCTATGATATCTTTAATGTCTTTCCACTCTTTTTCCTTCTCAGTATTTTTTTCCTTTGTACTTAACCTTTTCTCTATTCGTTGTAAACGTTCATCTATAGATTCTAGAGTTACCTTATTTACATCTTTTGTAACTAGTTTTTTCATTTTATGATTATATCATTATTTACTAGATTTCGTTCCCTAAAAAGTTAAACTAAAATATGCGAGCACAACAGCCTTCATTCTCTCTGGAAACAAAAAACACCCTCAGGTGTTTAGTTACTCAACGCGTTTAATGCCGTTGATGTTTCAGGTCCAACAACTCCATCAATGTATTTGAGTCCTGCTGAGGTTTGATATTTGGTAATACCTGCGTAGGTATTAGGTCCATAGATACCGTCGGTTTCTCCTGTTGTATGACCTAGACTGTTCATACAGATTTGTACCTGTCGTACGTCTTCACCTACTGATCCTTGTTTGATGAGACGAGTGTAGTTGATTGTACAGGTTACTTCGTTTGGTGGTGTGACCATGGTTATTTCTGGGATCGCTATAACTACCTGGCTCGTTGCATATTCACACAGTGATTGTCGGTGTCGTCCAAATTTATTGTAGTTAGTGGATGATTCGTCTTTACAGGTGTATTTAATACGTGACCCACCTTTTTTTGAAGAAGAAGATTCGGATTCCACAATATCAACAATGCTAATAATAAATACTTTCTCATAGGTATCGGTTCCATCATTAGTTTCTAATCTAATTGAATAGGTATTATTTGCAGCAGTATCTCCAAGATCAACAGGTGTCTCATAGTCAGGAATAAATGCTAACTCTAAATCAGTTCCATTTACTGTAAAATTTAAATTATCTTTATCACCGACACCAGCAACAAGCATATATGTGTGAGTATCACTACTATCTAAATCTGTTGTAGTGATCGTCGAAATTATTGTTCCACTAGGGGTATTTTCATCTACGGAATATGAATCACCTCCATTAATTGAAATATCTAAAGGTGCTTGGTTTATCAAAGTAAGTGAACCTGATCCAGGCGATGAGACTTGGTCACCTAGCCAATCATCTTCTACATCAGTGTCAATGCTGTTATTTCTTGCAATAGTTTCTCCCTCATCAGCAGAAATATTAAAACGGGCTCCTCCCCCCCAAGACACCGCATCAACAAGGTTACCGCCTGCATTAGAAATTGAAAACTCATCTCCAGAATTGGCAAAACTTAAACTTCCAACATCAAGATTCCCATATTCCAGATCAACAGAAACGGAAGGGTAATTTGTAAGAGATCCATTTGTAGCTGTGTGCGTTGCTATAAAATAAGAATTAGATTTAATATATATTTTTTTTTGATTCGGGAATGTTACAGTACCCTCACCATCAGTAAAAGACCATCCCGTAAGATAAATTTCTTTAGATGTTGGATTATAGAGTTCAAACCATTCCCCGGCTTGATCAGGAGCAATTGCATCATATTCAAGCTCTGAAATAATAATATTATCTCCAGTAGTTGCTGCAAACACAGAACCTCCAACAACAAGTAATGTTGTAATAATTAAAGTTTTTATTATACCTTTCATAATTGCACTAAGTATAACTAAAAAGATATAAAATAGAAAGGTGAGAACAAAAAGACTTTTTTAGTTGTTATGAAATTTGAATCCATGGTTAGGATACGTAACTTTTTGCGATAGAATATGGATTTTAGGGGTATTTGAATAATATTTGAACAAATATGGAATAAAAAAACTAAGCACTTTTGATGTGGTGCTTAGCTGTACTAATATTAAAGTATGAAATCTTATCGAATTCTATGAAATGGATCTCCATAATCCTCACCTAAGGGCTCGGAAACTTTTTCAAAAGATAAATTCCATTTCAGGTTGTATAAACTAAAAACCCTATATACATAGAGCTTTCAGAGGCTGGGTCCCTTCATGGTTAGGGTAGTTGTCTTAGGTTTGGGGTACCTTCCAGTATTTAAGTGTCGACCCTTGTGAAATGAATGAGAAGTTATCAATAAAGATGAGCATTCATAATGAATGGTTCTAAAAAAATACATATTGTAGTTTTTTTATTTACAACTTTCGTGCAGTGTGTGGGTAGGATATTTTGATCTCAATTCGGCTTCACTATCATATATTTCGAGATATGACTTAGATAGGCCCTCCCATGCATTAGTATCTTCACAATAGTAAAATTTTGAAGAATGGTGGGAGCTAACATACCATTTTTTATCTACTGAAACTGAGGGTTTCGTTGGTTGGGGATCTACAAGAGGTTCTTTAGCATTATATTCATCACAAACACCGTCTTTCCACAGACCAACCCTATCGTTACGAGCTATCTGCTCAGCTGTCTTAAAAGCTTCTTGATATTTATACGGTTTTGAATACGTATATTCATTGGCAAAACCAGAGCGTATCATGACCTCACCGAAGTTGGTTCCCTCTGGTAAAAACACGTAACCAAGAAGTCGACCAAATCTGTCGCGAGTATCTTGAGTATTATCAGTCTCAAATCGTACCATCTTTCCTAGAAGAAGTTCTTTTGCCTTATTTGAAGCTTCCATACCCATACATTCGACAGGTTTAGATGGGTGTACGGTCTCTGGCGTATCAATACCAATTAAACGAATAGTTTCTACGGTACCTTTAATGTTAAGTTTTATAGTATCTCCATCCACCACACTCACTACCTTGTATTCATTCGTGGGTATTTCTACTATTGATGGAATTGGTTCAATCAGTTTTGAATCAATAGATTTTATTTCTTTTTGTGGTTCTTGAACAGGAGTTATTTTCACTGACTCTTTTTTTACCTCAAGAGCTTTAGACTCATTCACTTTCTCTTCTAGTTCAACACCCTCTTCATTCTCAGATTTTTGATTCTCAAACTCTTGAACTTTTTGCTGGAGCTCTAAAACCTCTTGTTGTACATCGGGTTGTACTTCTACAGGCATTTCAACGGGGGTTGAAAACATACCTAATACTACAAATACTGGGGTTAGTAATTGTGTGAAGAAGTTCATCACATAGAATAAGCATATCAAAAAGAAAAATAATATATACAAAAGCACTCAAATGAGTGCTTTTTGCTTATGCTGAAACAAGAGAAAATGAACCTTCTCGTGCTAGCACTAAATGGGGTGACTATCGGGAATTGAACCCGAATTGCAGGTACCACAAACCCGAGTAATAACCATTATACCATAGTCACCATATCTGCTTTTCATCTCGTCTGTGATTGGACGGACACTTAACAGTATACATATTCATAAAAAATTTCCAATAAAAAAACAAGAATTAATCTTGTTCTTCTTCTTCGTATTCATCTTCTCTAAAGTGTAATGATTTTCGGTACATAACTACTTCAACCAAAGAAGTAACCAATACACCAATAATTAATAATGCGACATATCCGATCAATATTTGCCCACTAGAATAATTAAACCAATTAAATACTGATAACAGTAATAATGAATACCATGATACAACTCCCGTAGCCACAAAAGCAAATGATATTTTTCGTTGCATCATATGCTCGTGATCATCTAGTTCAGGATGATCACCAAAATGCATATCAATCAATTTAGGTCCAATAATCATATTTACGATAACCTCGTACACAACAAGCATAGCAACAATAACAATCATTATGATGGTTTGATTTGCCTGAGAATATTCAAAATTATAATCAGTAAGAAGAATTCCTAATCCTGTCAAAAATGAAATTCCCAAGGCAACCCATGATGAATGAGAAAACATTTCTAATCGTCGCTCTTCTTTTCTGGTTATATCAAAATCATTTAAAAAATTAACAAAAACATAGGCGTGCAAAGTCGTGAACAAGGTACCAATAATTACCCCAGCCATATAGAGCCATTTTAATAAATCTCGATAATTATATGCAAATTCGATAAACTCAGCCTTGAACCCTAGAAACGCCAAAGCGAATATCAAGAGACTAATTGCCATAGAACCTAAACACAAGGTGCACCATTTTTTAACACCAAATACCTGAACAATAGTTAGGTATATTGAAAAGGCAAGACCAATACCAGTTAACAATAACCCGCCGATAATCACCCATGATGGAACTTCACGAATAAGTATCATCAAATAAATGGCTATAACAAATAAATAATAAAAGGTTCCCAAGGTTTCTAATCTAATACCTAAAAATTTTGAAAATCTTCCCGTTGTCGCAACGGCACACTTTTCTCCATCAGGACAAAATAAATGCCCTGTGTGTTTTTGACTGGCAATATATCGCGCAAGCAATAAACCTCCAATCGCCGAAATAATAATTCCAAGTGTTAGTGAAAACATATACTTGTATTGTACCAGCTGAATGAAATAAATAACAATAGAATTCTATTTTTTATTCATGTATTCATCAATACACTGGCTAAATATCTGTATATAAAACCGTTTAATGAAAAAATATCTTGTATTTGTTCAAGTATTTATATCATGTTTTTTTATTTTAATTTGAATGATTTAAGAGCTCGTAAATAATAAATACTCATTACCATCATCATTACCGATATAAAAACACCCAGGTAATACACAAATGACGGCACAACAAAATGAACAAGACTTAATGGGTTTTCAAAAATAACAAACAAAGAACTAATAACAAGAATAACAAGGAACAACAGCAAAGACAGCATAATAAAATGACGTAAGTGTTTTTTAAATTTAGGGAGTGTTTTATTTTTCTTCATGAGATCATTATACCAAAGGCATAAATAAAAAAGAAACCTGATTAGGCTTCTTTTTCTTTAGTAACTTCTGGTGTTGTTTCTTCTGAGGTTTCAGTCGTTGAAACTTTTTCTTCTTCAGATGATTCCTGTGTTGCTTCAGATTGTTGATCCTCAACAGTTTCTGGAACATCGTCATTCATCCATTCTGGAAGATCGTTTGTACCGGTTCCCATATCAGTAATACGACGTAGTTTATATCGCATTGTTTTTGATACCGCTTCTCGCAAGAAGTACAGTTTTGATCGACGAACTTTTGCACGACGCAAAATTTCGATTGAATCGATTGATGGTGAATATAATGGGAAGATACGCTCTACCCCAACACCGTTTGATACCTTTCGGACCATAAATGTCCCTCCGTTTTCTGCTCCGTGTTTACGTGCCAAAACGAGCCCTTCAAATGATTGAATTCGAGTTTTTCCTTTTTCTTGAATCTTTACGTTTACACGCACTGAGTCTCCAGCACGGATGTCGAGATCTTTACGATTTCGAACTGATTCTGGTAGGAATTGTGATATTATTTTACTCATAATGCTCTTTAGATTATCACAGGTATGATATATATCAACTGTTTTTTCTAAATATATATTTATTCTCGAAAATTCTTTTTTATTTTATCTGTGTAATTGAGGATGTCCGAAATGTTTCTCGAGATCTATAAAATATTTTAAACTCTTTCGTGGATCGACATAAACATCAAATGAATGTTCTTCGAGCCATTTAATAGAGAATTCACTATAGATAGGTTTTGTATGAAATATTCTATTTGAATCTTCTTCCTGAAAAAAGAGAATAACTCCAGGTTGGTCATTAATAATAAGGTTTGAGTTTTCCTGTTTAATAAACCGCGCCTGTACGCGTGTTCCATAGCGTTTTAATCGAGCAACCTCATCAAAGTCTCTTTTATGACGACGTAACCATTTAAACCCAATAACAAAAAAGAACAGTCCGATAATTACCGATATACCAAGTGCAATAAGCCCTTGGTTAATACCTTTTATTCGTGTTCCCTTTTCAGAAACCGACAAGGTAACACTGTCACCAATAATATAATTATTTCGACTATTACTGTAATTCGGTGTATATATCTGGTTGAGATTATTATGTTGATACGCTATTTCAGGTTTGTACGTTATGTCTTCTGATGAACCAACCGTAATAATATTTGTAACGACTCCCTGAACGTCAACAGCGGTACTTAATATTTGATATTCTTTTACAGAAAAATATCCACTGACGACCAAGACAACGAACCCAAAGGCCATCATAAATAATGCTGTTTTTTTAAGAGGTTTCTTCATATCTTTATTATAGATTACTTTCACAAACAGATAAAGAACCTAACAATAACTGAATATCGGTAGGTAAGCCTATTTCAATGTTTATGTTCTCATTATTACTATCGGTAAAAGAAATTCCTGCAGCATGCAAAGCCGTTCTTTCTAACCCTAGAGCATTTTTTCTTTTCCCTTTGTATAAAGAATCTGAAACAATCGGATGATTTAACCATTTCATGTGAACACGTATTTGATGAGTTCTTCCTGTTTTTGGATAACATTCAACAAGAGTATATTTTTCATACTGCCCCTGAATATCTTTTTTTGAATGTGTATCAATATATCTCTGAATAACGGTATATTCTGTTTGCGCATCGCGTAGCGTTCCTCGAGCATGTGATCCTGCCATTTTTTGACGAAAATCTTTACCACTACGACCTATTGGTTGATCTATTATGCCGATATCATCTTTGATGTGACCATACACAAGAGCCTGGTATTTTTTTTGAATGTTTTTATTTTTAAATAATCCCTTTAAATAATCAAAAGATTCTTGAGTTTTAGCAATTATCAATATACCAGATGTTTCTCTGTCGATACGATGTACAATCCCTGGTCGCTGGATTTCTATATCAGCTCCCTTGTGATTGATAATCATATTTTCACCAACGCCTTGAATGTTAGGATATTTTTCTTGTATCCAATCCACAACACTGGGTTCATTAGTTTTTCCATCATTATGGACAATTAACCCAACCGGCTTATTAATAATTAATAAATTATTATTTTCAAATATAATAGGAATTTCCATGATTGAATTTTAGCATGTATGAATTAATTATTTTTCATTGACAAAATTATAGTAAATGATAGTATAATTAATTAGAACTTTAAAAAGAAAAAAAATGGATATAAAAAAGTTAGGAGTTTTTTTATGGAAGCTAAGAAAAGGTAATTGTGAAAAAACAAATTTTGAAAATTTTTCACAATTACACTTCGACTACAGAGCAGGGGCAATTTATTCAAGGATGCTGTTTAAGCTAATGAATGAAAACTCATCGCAAGGAAAGTTAATTAGTAATCTTGAAAAAACATGTAAAGAAAAACCTCAACTAGAAATATGGATTGAAAAGATGGGCTCGGAAGAGCAAAATTTTCAAACCATCTTAAAATTAAATCTCATAAATGAAAAAGCTAGGCCGCTTCCGGTCTAGCTTCTTTTTTTTCTTCATTTTTAAGATATTCACTATATTGCCTATCCACCTCGGCATCAACCTCCCTTAGGTCTAACTTTTCAATAACATCTAATGTCGGTGCTCTTCCCCATTCTACGCCATCAGTTCGATGTTTTGGATTACTTTCAATGAGGTATAAATATTTTGGATTCTTTTTTCTATATAGATTCATATAATCAAAACTATAATAAGCCATAGGCTTATCATCATCTCTATGATCTTTTTCGGTACCACTAATACTCCAAGATTCGAAATCTTCTCTATTTATATCCTTCAGAGTTTTAGGTCTAATATCATTATTACCGCAATGATAAGCAATTTTCGGGTTAGTTAATTTTGCTCTTTTTTTAAGATTATCGTACATAAATCTCATATCAGCTCTTCCATTTAAAATCTCTTTACTAAAATAAGAAAAAGACCGTTTCTTTAATTCCCTAGGAAAGGCAATTATTTTAGGCATAATATTGATATCTTCAGTTAGCATGGATTCGAATTGTTCAACTTGTTCGGGGGAAAATCCAGCTGACTCCATATCGCTTAAAAAACTATCAAGGATTTTATTTTCTACTATGTTTCGAAATATATATTCCTTTGTTGAAATTTGTTCTGGAGTCCTTAATGATTCAATAACACCTTTTGAAGTTATTTGCTCGGTAATTTTTGGTTTTTTTTCCATATAATTATTATAAGTCATTATGTTCATAAATCAAAATATTATAGAGCAGATATATTATAGTATATAATAAAAGCATGATCTCTTATCTTACAGGAAAACCATTATTTGAAATTGAATCAGCATTAACCTTGGATGTTCGTGATGTTGGTTATAACATCAATGTTACTGAAACAACGTTGGCATGGGCATTGATGCAATCAACTGTTTCATTATTTATTCATACTATTGTTCGAGAGACGGCTTTTGATTTATACGGATTTGAAACAAAAAATGAACTTTATTTTTTCAAGAAATTGTTAAATGTTTCAGGGATTGGTCCACGATCAGGATTGGCGATGATTGGATTGGCTTCGACTGATACCCTATATCAAGCCATTGTTCACGACAATATTGAATTTCTGACTTCGGTTCCTGGTGTTGGTAAAAAAACCGCCGAGCGCATGTGCATTGAATTGCGTGATAAACTAAAAGACTACGCAGGCGAAACAGAATCAAAAATTCATGATGGCGATACCGATGTTATAGATGCCTTGGTTGCATTAGGATATTCTCCAGCAAAGGCCTACGCAGCGCTGTCACATATTGATGATTCATTAACCGAAACGAACGAACGTATAAAAGCAGCATTACATCAAATTAATTAATAGCTGTTTTTTATTTGTGTATAAATGGTTGACATAAATATTAAAAATTGCTATTTTAATAAGTGAATCTCATATAAATTAAAACTAAATAACCATGAAAAAAATTATAATATTATTTACAATTTTTTTAACATGTATATCTTGTTCGGAAGAAGAAGATATGTATGTATGCCAAGATTCATCTGGCTACTTTGTTGATTGTAATATTAATGATCAAGAAAATAATGATGGTAATAACAATAATGACTCGCAATTTGCCCAAAGCGATTTTATAATCCAAACGGGTGCTGTGACTTATGATTTGAATAATAACAGTATTAAAGTTCCCCTAAGAACAAAAGGGATTTCTATGGAATTTTATCGAGCAGATATTGTAATATGGCAAAACGGGCAGAAATTGCCTGGAGTAATTATTCTTGAAAAAGGTAGCGAAAACTTTTTCAACGATAATTGGCATACTGTTCATGGAACAATACTAGCCACAAATGCTAGTATCACTATCCAACTCTATGTTGCGGAAACGAACACAACAAGAGCGTTAGTGGATAGTATTATATTAAATTAAAACTATTCTAAAAATTAAGAAAAGCCTGCATATTTATGGAGGCTTTTTTATTGACACAAATATATAAAACAGTAATATTTAATATGAAAGGTTATTGTTTTAATAACCTCAAATTAACCTTTAAAAATTAAATAATCATGAGAAAACTATTTTTTTTAACTCTATTTGCCATGCTCTTTTTGGCATGTGAAAATGATGATGTTACGGTGATTGATGAATCACCAACAAACACTACGTATACCTTGAAAGCTATTGGGGAAAATCTTTACGAAAATGGGAACCTGAAAATCCCTCTTGTTGCAACGGCAACACCGGCAACACCTAACACTCTTGGCCTACGATTTATACAATCGTCAATCGAAGTCAACGACGTTTATTCACAATTGGACCTCAATGGTTCAATTTACACTAGACCCGAGAATGATTTTGGACTGACAACCAATAATGTATCAGATGGTGAATTATCCGTCGAACTATACACCCGTGAATCTTCACAAACTGGATGGATAGGTACAGGGCAATCAATAACCGTCATGGTACAGTGGCCAGATGATATGGAACCGCCTGTAGATGAACCGGAATATGCCGAGGTAGAATTTACTGTTGCTGAGCGTATTAATGTTTCTGGTGATGATCCACGATTTAAATTCCCCTATACAGGGAATAGTTTTATTGGTGGCGTTGTGACTCTTGAATTATGGAAAGGAGGTGTTGATCAAAATATTAGTTTTGATAGAACATTAATTGTCCAAGGTTCTGATAGTGAACCAGGGGAAATCGAAACCGGTAATGTACCTGATTTGATCCCAGGAGAAACATATCAATGGAAAATTATCAATAAAATTGGTCAAATACCGATGTTTAGATTTTTGGATATGAATGGTGATTTGTCTGAATCATATGTTATAAATTTTGTTGCTATGGCTAATAATATCGGTGCAACAGTGCCCTCGAATATTGTATTTTCAAATACAACACCGACAGGCTTTGATGCCGGTTTAGATATTATTGTTGATAGTGATAACCCAGAAACAATCTATGTACGTCTTTATGATGCCGTAGGTCCAGGAGGAAATCTTATTCCAGGAACAGAGCAATCAATGATGAGTGACCCAGGTAATTCCGTGCAAACATTCACAGCAATGTTTAGTGGATTATCAATAGCCACAAATCATGATGTTCGTTATTTTCTTAATAATGAAACTGAATCCTTTTTCAATGGAACACATTCAACCAGTACAGCTGGTTCATATGATGTAGAAATTGAATCTACTTTAACAATGGTCAACATTGTCAGTGGTGTTGTCGAATATGACAACACAACAGGAAATGATATCTCAGCTACAATACGATTAACAGGAATAGATCCATTAGGAAATGTTCATATACAATCACAAGAAGAGATTTTTATGAACGGAAATGTGGATACAGATATTCCATTTTCAAAAAATGGATTCAAACAAAATTCCTCAGTACTCATTGAAGTCATCGTAAATGGTGTAGTTGTTGTATCAACAACCGATCAAACAATGGAGAATACCTATGGTTCATATAGTTTTAGTAATGCTACTGGAAATAGTATTATTTTGGTTTCAAATCAAGGTAGTACTATTGTAGGAATTACTAATTTTAGTTCAGAAGGGTTTGCATTAATAGATGAATCAATTCATCTAAAATATACCTTCCCTATCGGCTTAGATTTAAATATCTATAATGATAATATTCGTGTAAGTAATTCTCAAACGATTGATGTAGTGTGGACAGAAACATCCCCAGGAATATGGGAAACTGATTTCCTACATATCATTACTATTCAACCAGGGTTGAATAATTTTGAAGTTGCCCTAGGAACGGATACCTATGTACCATCAGGTGGTGTAGGTACCAGTGATATAGGTATACTAACGACAAGCTTTACTGACGATAATAATATTATTGTTGGACAAGGGTCATCAGGAATAACAACGGAATATCAGTAGTGATCAGTAGTGATATTACAAGTAAATAAACATAATTTTCAAAGCCTCTTTTCAAGAGGCTTTTTTATTGACAATATGTTTGTATATGATATATTATTTAAGAAGTTTTCTCATGGTGAGAAAATATAATACCTTTAAAAATAAATAAAAAGATGAAAAATTTAGTTAAAAATTACTTGTTAATTTTAGGATTAATCATGATTGGATTCACAAGCTGTGAACCTGAAACAGAGTTTGTACAAGTACAAATTCCTGGCGAGACCCTTTTAATTCTTCAAGAAGTGCCAACAAGCATTTCTGGAAATCAATTATTTGAGGGCGATCAAGATGAAATGTCATTTGATCTACGATTTACTTTACCGAGAGATATGACGTTACATTCTATTATCATTCATAGAAAGATGAGCGATAACATTAATGTACCTATTGATGAAATATACGAAAATATTTTAGTATACAACGGTGACAGTACAAATCCATTTGAAGGATCTTTCTTTGGTGACTTAGAACCATCTCAAAATGGATTTATGCAAACTACAATGAACGTTGATCAAGTTACCATTAACGCCGATGAAGCATTTTTCTTTAAATTCACTGAATCACTCAATTTTATTGAAGAAATAGAAGGTGATATTGTTAGTACGAGTTATATTGAACTTGTTCTTTCAGAAGGAGACGATGAACCGGTAATACTACAATCAAGTCAATTTACACAATTAATCGAGCAATATGAATTTGTTGAATTTGTTGTAAATGATGATGGAGGGAATCACGATTTCTATACCATACCTAATGACAACGAGGAGGAATATAGATTCCTTCGTGCTGAAATAGATTACGATGGTGCTGACGGCGATATCAATGAAATTGATGTTACTTTTAATATCAGTAATATTCTATTATCAGGATTAGAATTAAATTCATTACTAACCGAAGCTTTTATTGATATAGATAATGAAGATTTTGATATATCTTTTCCGTCTACTCAAACAACAGCTGGTTCGATGATTGCTACAGTAACATTTAGCAACCTTGATGACGTTAATATTTCTGATGGCACCTTTGATTTAAGAGTTGAATTAGGAATAAATGAATATGCTCCCGATACAGCTCTTGCTGGAATCAACATCAAAATAGAATCAGTCACCTTAAAAGGAGAAACAGAATATGGTGAAACATTTTCAGAAACTCTTATCACTGATTTTAGTCCTTATGTTTACATAGGGAATGATTACCTTATTATCGAATATGTTGATATTGATCCTTGGGTTAATAACGGTACCTATCTTGAAAGAGATATTGAAATGGAAATTGAAAATTATGGAGAAGATACCGGATATATTACCGATGGTTCAAATGGTTTTCTTTTTAGTCTTAATGGTGAAACATTAACAGCTAGCGAATTAAACAATCTAATTGGCTATTCTGTAATTGTTGAAGACAGTAATAATGATAATTTTTTAATACAAGAGGGTGATGAAGGTGAATATGAAATTACCTTAATTGCACCTCCTGGAGGAACTCAACCTGAATTCCTAGGTTTCAACTGGAATGACGATGGTGGATATTTCGGAACTACATCTGTAGACGAATATTAATTAATAAGAAACAATTAAATTTGTTTCAAAAAGCTCTTATCTAATAAGAGCTTTTTTTATTTAAAAATTTTATTTTTTAAAAACTGAATACGCTGCAATACCAAAAGCAACCGATACGTTTAAAGATTCCTTTTCACCATGCATGGGAATTTCAATAATCGCATCTGCATAGGGTAATAATTCATCAATGAATCCTTGTGTTTCTTCTCCCATAGCTAGGACTATTTCCAAGGATCCTTTTTGGGGTAGGTACTCGTCAAAAGGAATTGAAGATACATGTTGTTCAACATATACAAATTTTGCATTATTATTCTTTAGATCAATAATATCTTGTGGAATATTATTTAGCCGAGACCATGACATTGATTGTTCTGCTCCCAAGGCTATTTTGTTTATATCATTTCTCTTGCGTCCAAATCTATCAATAGGTAATGGTGTATATCCAGAAAGATAAATATGATCAACACCTGCAGCATCAGCCGTCCTAAAAATAGAGCCAACATTATGTACTGATCTGATGTTATGTAACCAAACTGATTTTTTCATAGTGGTACAATCATACCATGTGAATTATAAGGGTATAGTTTGTTGACTTTTTTTTACTTTTTTTCTATAGTACATGGTGTCTTTGAGGCTCATGTATTTGAGCTTTTTTCAAGACCTATAGATAACCAGTTTCTGCTTGTAGCTCAGGTTGTAGAGGGAAAACAATTCGGGGAATTGTTTTCCAGCATTTTAAGCATTAGCTTAAATAAATACCGAGAGAATATTATACAAGTACAGGAATAATCCCGCTTGTAGCTCAGCTGGTAGAGCAGCGGCCTTTTAAGCCGACGGTCGAAGGTTCGAGCCCTTCCGAGCGGACAGATAAAACAACGACGTGGTCAAGACGATGAGATATTTTGAAAATCTTTGATTTGAGAAAATATCCAGAGTGGTGACCGAGCCCTAAAAATACATCAGTATTTTATTTGTGAACGAGGGTTGTAATTATTTATTGAAAAATGAAACAACGTCTTGAGCTGATGGTAAAATTTTATAATGAATAAGAATTATAACCAAAATAGTATAAATAGTTGTCCACAAAAAATAAGATTTCCAATTCTCTTTAAGCGAATATTTTTTTTCTTTTAAATGAAAATAACCATAATGCATCAAAACAAAACCTAAAATGTTACTTAACCAATAACCAAGAATAACCATTGGCAAAAATAATTCTTGAGAAATTATAGAAAAGAGAAATCCAAAAGCATAAGCTATTGGTATATTTGTAAACAAGTCATTCCAAGGAGATAGTGGGGATAGCCAGAACCCTATAAACACCAAGAAACCCCCAAATATTTTTAATATTAGTTTTTTTCATAATATATATTATAACCTAAAAAATTCTTAGGCTAAATATTCTCATGAAACTCTTTTAAGTCATTAAAAATAGAATCTTTAAAACTCTGAGGGACTTTTTGTATTAAAAATTCAGTATTTCCCCCACAATAATCTAGCCCCTTTTGACTATTAATTCTTTTATAATATTTATAGTTATCAAGAATATCGGCAATCTTTACAACTAAAGCATCATTTCCAAAATCGATACACCTCTGAAGTAACTCTTTGTTACGATTTTCTTTTTCAACATTTTGATCCTTTGAATTTGCCAAAACAATATCAAGAATATTTTTACTAAAGGTATTCTCGATATAAGAATGTTCTATTTCAGTATCTTCGACAATATCATGCAAATAACCAGCTAATACAATATTCTCTGCATACCCGTTGTTATATAAATAGGTTCCTACTCGAATACTGTGTAACAACGTTGGTTTAATAAGTTTTTCAGCAGAGGGCATATATTCAACTAAACACCGAATAGCATCTTCACATAATTTCCCAAAAGTATCATTCATATAACTTATCATACCAAAAAATCATGTATATAAACTCCTCGTATGCTAAACTACAGCCATATGATTTTATTATGGATTTTAATTTTAGCAGCGAGTCTTTTTGGATTAATTAAATCAGCTGACTATTTCACCGAATACAGTGAAAAGATTGGATTATTATTAGGAATGAGTTCGTTCATTGTTGGAGCAACAATTGTAGCTATCGGAACGTCGTTGCCGGAATTAGTTTCGTCATTATTCGCCTTGGCAGCGGGAACGCCCGAATTTGTGGTTGATAATATTATTGGTTCAAATATTGCTAACGCTATGCTGATTTTGGGAATTGCGGCGGTTGTGGCCAAAAAAGGTCTTACCATGACGTCATCGTTAATAGATGTTGATTTGCCGTTCTTTTTTATGTCGATGGCAGCCTTTGGTTATTTCGCCCTCGATGCCGTAATATCAACAACCGAGGGAATTGCATTGTTAGTATTTTTTGGAATTTTTGTTATTTATAATATCAAATCTGAACCAGAATTAACTGACGCAGATGAAATGGCGGAATTAACCGATACCTATGAC
>Ga0307933_1001497_pt1 | contig 18077 bp, 17 predicted proteins | sample OrgLakmetageno88_FD_201811 | JGI IMG/M metagenome (GOLD analysis project Ga0307933, IMG submission 201811) | Saline water microbial communities from Organic Lake, Antarctica - #88 | ecosystem: Environmental > Aquatic > Non-marine Saline and Alkaline > Saline | place: Antarctica: Organic Lake...
GGGAAGACGTAAGTTTTTTTTAACCGTTCATAGGTCTCGCAGGCTTAGGCGCTACTGGGAGTGGCTATAGACTCATGTTCACAGATTATTTATTTAGGTGTGCAATCTACATGAGTGTCATAGTCCGAGTTTGTTCGTATGAAAGGAAAGCGCCATTGTGATGTGCTATATGTACAATTGACTTCATCGGAAGACACGCTTTGTGTAACGTTATGATAAAACGCTAAAGAAGCTGTTAATCTGCGGCCTGCTTGAAAATTGAGCCCTTCAATGTGCATAGGATGACCTTCTTCTAAAGTGCCTTTAGGATACTCGTCAAAAAATGCTTGCTCATATCCAGGAAAATCTTGATCTATTGTTTCAGCCTGCCCAGCTGATATATCAAATGAATAGTTTTCTGACAAACCTAAACATATAATACTCGCGCCCACAACGCCTGTAAAAACCTTCTTTAATGAATTGTTCATTTGATTCTCCAAAAATATTCTTTTTGTAAAAACATTACTATAATTGTTGCCTACAATATTATGACTAAAGAGTCAAATTAGCCTTAATCTGCGTGGCGTTTGAACGCCCTACAAAAAGCCCTACAACAGAGCATCAATCGCTTCGATATAACCTTGCGCGCCTTTGCCGACTATAATTTTGCTGGCGAGGGGCGCTATAAAAGAGTGGTGGCGGAAATCTTCGCGCTCGTGGGGGTTGCTGAGATGCACTTCGATGATGGGGACGGTGAGAAGCTTGAGCGCGTCATGGATGGCGAGCGAAGTGTGGGTATAGGCGGCGGCGTTAATGATGAGGCCGTGATAGCCGTCCTCTTGGTTTTGTATCATGAAGACATCTTGGATCCAGTCCACCAAAATGCCTTCGTGGTTTGTTTGTTTGAAGGTGATTCCTGTGCCGCTTTTTTGGGCGTGGGCAACGCACATCGCCTCGATATCATCGAGCGTGTCTGTGCCGTATATATCAGGCTCGCGCGCGCCCAGCATGTTGAGGTTTGGGCCGTTTAAAATCATCAGATGTTTCATAGATTGATCGCTCTTAATCGCCATAAGCTTGTTTGAGCAGCGTGTCGAACGTGTCCGCTGTCGGCAGCTCGTCGCTGAGCCTGTAAAGGATGTCGCCGACGATAAAGGTTGGTGTTGATCTGATGTCTAAAAGATCAGCGGAATCGACGTTAAACAGCAAATGATGACCAATCTCAGGGCCGCGAATGAGGCTTGTGAAATCTTCGACATTTAAGCCTAACCTGCGCGCAATCATCGGCAGATCGGCCTCGTTCACCGGCTCTTCGCGCGTGATTAAAAATTCATGCGCTTCAGAAAACTTGCCTTGCGCGCCAGCAGAAAGCGCAATATTGGCTTCTAAAATTGAGGGCGGGCCAAAGATAGGGTAGAAACGGTAAACAATTTTCACATCAGGATGCCGCGCCATCACTTCTTTCATGACGGGGTGCATTTGGCGGCAATAGCTACAGCGATAATCAATAAACTCGACAATCACACGCTCCGCATTTTCAGGCCCTTGGAAGTGGCTGAATTGGCTTGTGTCTTTTAGATTCTTCATGGCGCTATGGGAGGCATAAGCACGCCAGCCGACGACAATCGCCACGATGATAATGGCGGCATATAAAAGCTTTAAGCCGAGGGGTAAATTTCTAACCGTCTTGAGCATCGCGCACGCCTTGAATAACTGTTTTTAACTGCGGGTAAGGCAGGTAGCCCGGTGAAAGCTGGTTGCCGATAATAAAGGCGGGTGTGCCACGAATGCCGAGCTCGCGTGATAGATCTCTGTTTTTGTTCAGCGTGGCTTCAATCGCGTCGCTCTTTGAATCTTTTTCAAGCTGTTCGCCATCCAGCCCCAAATCTTCGCCGATACTCTTTAGCACAGCTGTGCTTTTTGAGCCTTTGTGGTTCATTAATGCTGTGTGATATTCAAAATATTTGCCTTGCTTGTGGGCGGCCAAAGCAAACTGGGCGGCCTCGCGTGAGCTGGCGCTCAAAATCGGCAATTCTTTGAAGAAGATTTTGACGTCTTTTTCATTTTCAATCACCTTGATCACATCATCCATCGCGCGCTTGCAATAGCCGCAATTATAATCAAAAAACTCGACCATGGTGATCGTGCCTTCGGGGTTTCCGGCAAAAGGCACATCATCGCTTGTCAGCTGGGCTTTTACTTTTTCTAAGTTATCTTCAAACGCGCGCGCCTGCATTTCTTGCTCGCGGGATTGATAATTTTCAATCGCCTGAATGACAAGCTGCGGGTTTTCTTCCAGATGCTGTTCAAATAAGCTCGTGATTGCGTCTTGCTGGGCGTCCGTGAAGGCGTCTTGCGCTTGTGCAGGCGAACCCGCAGAGGCGATCATGCCAAGGGAAAAAGCGGATAGAAGAAGTGTTTTTTTCAAATATTTCAAGACGATGTCTCCTTTATTGAGGTCTGTTAGCTGTAAAGTCTCTTCATTGTAAATTCTGTTTTAAAGACTAATTGTTTTTCTCGGCCTGTTCAATGGCATTGAGAATATCTTTTGCCCGTATCCAGTCTGGCGAACCTTCGGGCAAGCCATCAAGCGCGGTTTGTACCTGTATTTTAGCATCTCTAGTACGACCAATTCGTAAATTTTGTTCAGAAAGATACAAACGCGCCAACGCATCATCGCCCTTGCGGCCGTAAGCTGTGGCCAAAAGGCGGTAAATGCGCGCCGATCGTGGCTCATCCCGCAGGGCGATTTTGAGTTCGGTGATCGCCGCCTCATAAGCCCGATCATCATTATCAGCGCTTTCGATGAGCGCATGGGCATAGGCTGTGCGGATCAGGGCGGCGCTGTTATCGCCCATGAGTGCAATGGCGCGGCTGTATGAGGGCAAAGCTTGCGCGACGCGGCCAAAATCAACCAGCATCTGGCCTTTTAATTCATGAAAAAACGGGTTTTGCGGCTCGCTCGCGATCAAATCATCCATCGCTGCCAAAGCTTCCTCAACGAAATTATCGCGGTAAAGCGCAATGGCGCGGGCATAGCGCGCATAGATCGATTTGTCGGCGCGATCATAATCCCATTGCACGCGCTCGGGCTGGATGAAGCCTGCCAGTTTGGCTTGCATGCGGGCGGTTTGGCTTTTCCATGCAAGCGGGTTTTCGCGCGTGGCCATGTTTGAGCGCTCTGTGCCTGCGCGCAGGGCATTAACGCGGTTGCGGGTGAGCGGGTGGGTGCGGACATATTCGCTTTGCTGGGATGTCGGCAATAATTCATCATTTTCAAGCTTTTGCATAAAAGACACCAAGCCTTGCGGGCTGATTTGGGCTTTTTCCAGATAGGTGAGCGCGGCTTGGTCGGCGCTGGATTCCTGCGCGCGGCTATAGGATAAAAAGCGGTTTTGGGCGGTGCTGCTGACTCCTGCGGAAATGGCCGCGCCAAGGCCGCCTTCGCCTGTGATGGCGGCGGCGCCGATTCCTAAAATAGCGCCCAAAATGGCTTCATAAGCCACATTTTGCATGGCATCACGCGTGCGCACCAAATGGCCGCCGCGAATATGGCCAAGCTCGTGCGCGATCACGCCGATAATTTCGCCCGCATGATCGGCCTTTTGTATAAGCCCTGTGTAAAGAAAGATGTTCTGCCCGCCCGCCACAAACGCGTTGACGGCAGGGTCTTGCACCAAAATCAAATTCACAGCGCGCGGGTCAAGCCCTGCGGCCAAAATCACTGGCTCTGACCATTGTTTTAAAATGGCTTCAATTTCAGTATCGCGAATGATGACAGGCCCGTTTTGAGCATAGGCTTTTGTGTGCTGCCCTAAATACGAAAGCAACAAAGCCACAAAGAACAGCGCTTGCAGCGGCAAAATTAGGCGGTGCATCTTGGCGGGAGAGCGGGTATAGTTCATAAAATATCCTTTTGCCGCTTTGTACATATTTGTTTATACGGGTGGTGTGCGGGCAACCTTTTGTTTTTATTATACGCTATGATATCCCCGCATGGATGAAGAAACGAAGATTGTAAGAGTTTAATGTAATATGGGCGCGCTGATCTATCAATGGATTGATTTTTTATGGTTGCCGCTGGCGTGGTTTACGGTTGTCCCAAAATTCCGTTTGCATGCGGCCTGTTTTGTTTTGGCTTGTTTGATGACGATGCGGCTTTTGGCTGATATTTATGAATCGATTGGGCATCCGGCAGGGTTTTTGCCGTTTTTTGATACGCCTGTTTACACGCGCGGGCTGATTTTTTACAGCGTGATTATGACGTTATATTTATTGCTGGCACATTACTCGCCGCGCACAAGGCCGATTGTTTTTTTTGCGGCAAACTTGTCGATTTATATGATGTCGTTGATTTTATGCCTGTTGATTATGGCGATTTAAAGGTTTGAAAAAATTATGAGTGGTTCAGATAATAAGGGCGGCGGTAAAACGCCCAATAAAACACCGGGCAAAAGCAGCGGCAAGCGCAAGCCAAAGGCGCGCGAGACGACCAAGCGTGTGAAAACCGCGCGCGGCCGCAAAAATTCTTCAACGCGCTGGTTGCAAAGACAGCTTAACGACACTTATGTCAGTGAAGCACAGCGCCTTGGCTATCGCTCGCGTGCGGCGTTCAAGCTAATCGGGATTGACGATAAAACGGGTATTTTGAAAAAAGGCCAAACCGTGATTGATCTGGGCGCAGCCCCCGGCGGCTGGCTTCAGGTGGCGGTTGAGCGCGGGGCAACCAAAGTGATCGGGATTGATTTATTGCCGGTTGACCCTTTGGGCGGCGTGACATTTTTACAAATGGATTTTATGGATGAAGACGCGCCAGAAGCGCTGATAAACGCGCTTGGCGAAGGCGCGGATATTGTGATGTCCGACATGGCGCCTAACACAACAGGCCATAAAGACACTGATCATTTGCGCATTATGGCGCTGGTCGAGGCGGCGTATGAGTTTGCTTATGATATTTTAAAACAAGATGGTGTCTTTATTTCCAAGGTCTTTCAAGGCGGCGCGCAAAGTGATTTGATACGGCGGATGAAGATGGAATTTAAAACCGTCAAACACATTAAACCCCCCGCCAGCCGCAAAGAAAGCAGCGAACAATTCATCGTCGCCCAAGGCTTCAAAGCCGACAAACGCGACGCAAAGCTGAAAGCGGAAGCGGAAGCAGGGGTGGAAGAAGGGGCGGAATTTTAAGCTCATTCCCAATCAAAAGCGCGGACACAAGCGCAAAAGGAACACAATGTGTCATTGTGTCCCCGACCTGAACGTGAGCACCTGACCCGAAATCGAAATGAAGCGCCCTTCAACGGTGCGACCGCACCGCGCGGCGCGTGCCGCGAAGCCTACGTGGCGTCTGAACGCATAGACAAAAGCCCCGAAATCGAAATGAAGCACCCTTCAACGGTGCGACCGCACCGCGCGGCGCGTGCCGCGAAGCCTGCATGGCGTCTGAACGCATAGACAAAAGCCCCGAAATCGAAATGAAGCGCCCTTCAACGGTGCGACCGCACCGCGCGGCGTGTGCCGCGAAGCCTGCGTGGCGTTTGAACGCATAATAAAATGAAAAATAACTAGCTTTTTTATCCACTTTTGTTTATCACTAAGCGTCAAATTCAGGTAACTAGAAAGTGAGTTTGACGATGCCCTCAAAAAATCCCCTAAAAATTGAAAAAATGCGCGAAGGCGTGACCTTTGATGATGTTCTTTTGGTGCCGGCGGCATCGGATATTCATCCCAATGATGCTGACACATCGACTTATTTAACCAAGTCGATCAAGCTTCATATTCCCGTTCTATCGGCGGCGATGGACACGGTGACGGCGGCGGAAATGGCGATTGCGATGGCGCAATCAGGCGGGCTGGGCATTTTGCACCGGAATATGAGCCCGCAGCTTCAGGCGGCTGAAGTGCAAAAGGTGAAGCGCTTTGAATCAGGTATGGTGGTCAACCCGATCACAATTCGCCCCCATGAAACGCTGGGCGATGCGCTGGATGTGATGCAGGCTTATCGAATTTCAGGCATTCCTGTGACCGAAGAAGACGGCATTTTGGTCGGTATTTTGACCAACCGTGATGTGCGCTTTGCTGAAAATCGCGACATTCCTGTGCGCGATCTGATGACGTCCAATAATTTGATTACAGTGACGGGCGAAGTGGACAAAGAAGAAGCCAAAAAATTGCTTCATAAACACCGCATTGAAAAATTATTGGTGGTTGATGAGGCGGGGCGTTGCACAGGGCTTGTGACCGTGAAAGATATTGAAAAATCAGCGCTTTATCCGCAAGCTTCAAAAGACAGCCAAGGCCGCCTTTTGGTGGGGGCTGCGGTCGGCACAGGCAATACGGGCTTTGAGCGGGTTGAAGCGATGGTCGATAGCGGGCTTGATGTGGTGGTGGTGGATACAGCGCACGGTCATTCCAAAAATGTGATTGATACGGTGGCGCGCATTCGCAAAGATATCCGCTCCAGCAAATTACAGATTATTGCCGGCAATATTGCCACGGGCGCGGCGGCAAAAGCGCTGATTGATGTCGGCGCGGATGCGGTCAAGGTCGGAATTGGCCCAGGCTCGATTTGCACAACGCGGGTTGTGGCGGGCGTGGGCGTGCCGCAGCTGACGGCGATTATGGATGTGGCTGAAGTGTGCGCTAAGCGCGGCGTATCGGTCATTGCCGATGGCGGGATTAAATATTCAGGCGATTTTGCCAAGGCCATTGCGGCGGGCGCGGATTGCGTGATGATGGGCGGCGTGTTCGCCGGCACAGACGAAGCGCCGGGAGAAGTGGTGCTGTATCAGGGTCGCTCTTATAAATCTTACCGCGGGATGGGCAGTGTCGGGGCGATGATGCGCGGCAGTGCGGATCGTTATTTCCAAGGCGGCGTCACAGAAAGCCGCAAGCTTGTGCCTGAGGGCATTGAAGGGCGCGTGCCATATAAAGGCGCTGTTGGGGCGGTGCTGCATCAAATGGTTGGCGGCTTACGCTCCTCTATGGGCTATACGGGTTGCCGCGATATTGCGACCATGAAAGCGGAGGCGCAATTTATGCGGATGAGCGGGGCGGGGTATCGCGAAAGCCATGTTCATGATGTTACCATCACTCAAGAAGCGCCAAATTATAGAAGTAATGATTAGGGCATTGAAAGATGAGCGATAAAAAAACAAAAAAAGTGTCGGGCGCGCCTGATTGTGGGCTTTATCTGCGGGTTGGTGGCTCTTACGCGATGCTTGAATCGACCGAAGATGTGATGAAGGATTTGAAAGAGATTTTCTTTACGATCAAACATTCACATTATGAGAAAAACTTTCATGTTCTGGAAGTGCCACATATGCCGGAAATCGATGATTTTGTGAATAAAGCCAAAGCCTTATGCTTGTTTGCGCGCCAAAGCGGTATTGTGGCGCTTATGCGCGGTAATGATGCGGCGCTGGCGCAGAGCGTTGAAGCGGACGGCATTATTGTAACGGATTGGGATCATTACGCCAAAGCGCGCGAAATTTTCGGGCCGGATGGTATTGTCGGGCTTGTTTGTGAAAACGAGCCACAGCATGCCGCCGACGCGTTTGATCTGGAGGCGGATTTCATCAGCATCGGCATGAAAAAAGGCGGCTTGCCTTCGACCGAAGCGCTGAAATTCTGGTCGATTTTATCAGACTCGCCCGCCCTGATTGAAGGGGCGGTCACAAACGATTATGCGGCTTATTATGTCGAGGCGGGCGCAGGGTTTATTGATGCTTCCGATTATATTTTCAATCATCCTGAAGGGGTAATGAAAGGCACGGTCAATATGATGTATGCGATTGATCTGGCCTTGGCTTCGCGCACAAATGTGCCCAAAGGGCAGGTGCTTGTTGTTGATGCGGATGAGGATGAGGGCGAGAAAACATCGGCCAATAAAACAAACAGGACAATCCAGTGAGCGTGTCAATCACAACGCGTTTAGCAGACATAAATGATTGCGCCGCGCTCGCCCATATTCACGTTGCAGGTTGGCGCGCGGCGTATGGCGGGATGGTTGATGATGAGTATTTGGCGGGTTTGCGCGAAGATGAATTTGCCACGAAATGGCAAAGCTGGCTCAATGAGGGAACAGCGCCGCTTTTGGCCATTGATGAGGCGACAAAGACGCCCGTTGGTTTTGTCAGTTACGGCAAAGTGCGCACAGCGCCGCCAGGAAGCTCGCCGATCAGGCCGCCTTATACGGCCGAAATATACGCGATTTATATTTTGCCCGATTTTTGGCGTATCGGAATCGGCACGCGCTTATTGAAAAAATCCGTTGCGAATTTATATGAAAACAAGCATAAATCCGTTTGTTTGTGGGTGGTTGATAAAAACAAACGTGCTGTGTCGTTTTATAAAAAATACGGCGGCCAGAAATGCGGCAAACAGCAGATCGAGATCGGCCCGTCATCTGTGCAGGAAATTTGCTTTGGATGGCGCAACACAGACCAAATGATCGGCGATATGCCGTTAAAAAACAATTCAGGAAAGTCATAAAAAAATGAGACAATCTTCGCGCCTTCAGGCGACCATGGACATCATGGACAAAGTCACCCACAGCCGTATCCCGATGGATAGCGTTGTCGGCGATTATATGCGCCGCCGCCGTTATATCGGCGCCAAAGACCGCGCCAATATTGCTGCGCGCGTGTACGATATGATGCGTCATTATGCGCGTGTCGGCTGGTGGCTTGAGAAAAGTAATCGTGAAGATAATGCCCGTAACCGTATGATTATCTGGCTTCATTTTATTGAAAAACAGCCTGATTATGCCCCGCTTGAAAGCTTGTTTGACGGCACGCAATATGGCCCGCGCCCTCTTGATGCGGAAGAGTTGAAATATCTCGGCTTTTTACGCCGCGGCGATGATTATATGCCAGACGAAATGCCCGAAGACATCCGCGCCGAGTGCCCACCGATGCATTATGAATCGCTGAAAAACTATTTTGGCGATGATTTTGTGCCGGAATTAAGCGCGCTCATGGAAGGCGCGCATCTGGATTTGCGGGTCAATCACGCCAAGGCGAGCCTAGAAGATGTGCAGGAACAGCTGAAACAAGCCGGCATTGAAACAGTGAAGACGGAATATGCGCCGCATGGTTTGCGGGTGGGGGAGAAAATTTATCTCGCCAAAACCAAATCTTTCCTCAAAGGCTGGGTCGAAATTCAAGATGAAGGCTCACAGCTTATTGCGGCGGCATGCGATGCGCAGCCCGGCATGCAGGTGCTTGATTATTGCGCAGGCGGCGGCGGTAAAACATTGGCTTTGGCGGCGGCCATGGCCAATAAAGGGCGCATTGTGGCAATGGACACGGACGCAGGGCGCATGGCTAAATCCAACCCGCGTTTGAAAAAAGCAGGCGTGCGCGACATCGTTGAAATGCGTCCGTTAAGCGATGAAACAAACCGCAAATGGTTACGCCGTCAAAAAGGAAATTTTGATCTGGTTTTGCTGGATGTGCCCTGTAGCGGGACAGGCACATGGCGCCGTAATCCTGATATGAGATGGCGCACATATGGCCCATCGCTTGAGGATTTGCTCGTGGTGCAGGCCGAAATTCTGGAGCGCGCGCACAAGGCCGTTAAGCCTGGCGGGCGCTTGGTGTATGCGACCTGTTCGCTGTTGCCTGAAGAAAATGAGCGGCAAGTTGAGGCGTTTTTAAAAGCGCATGATGATTTTAAACTGGTCAAACCGCCCGAGAGCGTGCCTTCACAAGATAATATGATGCGCTTAACCCCGCATCGTCACAGCACAGACGGCTTTTTTGCCGCCTGTATGGTGCGCGATGCAGACGCCGTGATCGAAGGGCGCCGCAAACAGCCGATGCGCATTAAAGCTTCCGAGATGAAAAAAGGCGGGGGCAAAGAGAGCGATGTGTCTAAAATTTTGCCGCCTCAAGATGATTAAAGCGTTTTTTCTTATCGCTTTATCAGCTGTTATTTTAGCAGGGTGTACGTCTTTTCAGCTCAATTTGCCGCGTAGTTTTTCGTGCGATAATGGCATGTCGATCCGCGCTTATGATATCGCCCCCAGCGAACAAAACGCCCATCGGCGCGGCGCGGCGGTTTCGATTGATGGCAAAATGCGCGATATGTACCGCATATCCTCAGCTTCAGGCGTGAAATACGGCACCGAAAACGGACTTGATGACATGAGCGGCCTGATCTGGTGGGAAAAAGGCGATGAGGCGATCTTGTATCAGATGATTCTAGACCATACTGCCAGCGCCGATAATTATCCCGTTTTGGCGCGCTGTCAAAAAAGATAGATTTAGTCACGCGCGCGGGCTTGTAAAACCATATCGGAAAATGCCTTTTCTAGATTTTGGGTATAGGATTTTGTGTCATATAAGGGCGATGTCTCGCGGCTTTTGGTAAGCTTTTGTTTGATTGTATCGAGCCGATCAGGATCATGGGCAAGGTTTATCGCCAGTTCTTTGTAATCAGTCATCGTTTCCACGACAAGCTCTTGTGCCCCTGCTGTGCGCAGGAGACTCGCGGCGACGCGCCCTGCGAAAGTGTCCGTAGGGCAACTCAGAACGGGAATGCCCGCCCATAGCGCGTCAGAGGCGGTCGTGTGGGCGCTACAAGGCGCGGTGTCTAAGAACAAATCCGCAAATCTATAACGCGCCAAATGGTCTGGTTGTTTCACATAGGGCGCAAAGATAAGCCTGCTTGGCTCAATGCCGCGTTTTTGGGCTTCGCGCGAAAGGTTCTGGCAGGCTGTCTCGGTTGTTTTTAAAAGCCACAAAACAGAATTTTCTTTGTGTCTTAATATGTCCATCCAGATATCAAAAATATCGGGGGTAATTTTGTAGCTGTTGTTAAACGAGCAAAACACAAACGCATTTTCGGGTAGGCCGTGTTCTGCTTTGCTCGCGCTGTTTTGCGATGCGGCGCGCTTTGAATCATGCGGCTGGTAGCAATGCGGCAGGCGGATGATTTTCTCGTCATAAAAAGGCTCCTGCCCGTGCGGGATAATCGTGCTGTCGGCGATGATGTAATCAATATATTCTGCCCCCATCGTGGCGGGGTAGCCTAGATAGTTTACCTGCACAGGTGCAGGCTTGTACGCCAAAATTCCGGCGCGTGCATTTTGGGTATAACCCTTTAAATCTACAGCAATGTCGATCTGTTTTTCACGAAGCATAAGGGCGACGTTCTTATCGCTCATGCCGGCAACATCAATAAAATGATCAAAGGCATTCTCAAGCCTGCTTCGCATGGGGCTTTGGTCGTGTTTGCCAAAAGAGATTGCAAAAGTTTCAAATGCGGCGCGGTCATGACACTCAAACAAGTCAGCCGTTAAATAGGCGGTTGGATGCTCATGGTAATCTGCCGATAAATAGGCGATTCTAATTTTATCGTGTTTGTAAGCTTCGCCCTGCCATAAAGGCGTTTTAGGCGGGTATTTCATTGCTGTATAAAGGCGGTTACAGCTCAGTTGCATCGCCTGCGTAGAGGGCAATGCAACCAGCGTGAAAGGGGCGGTGACAGGCTTGTTTTTTTCAACATTTGTTAAAAGACGTTTTGTGTCTTTGTGATAATCAGACCAATCGCACAAAAACAATTTTGTATAGAGCCTTTTCCCTTCTAAAAAATTGTAATCAGGGTTGAGCGCAAAGGCCGCGTCAAAATTTGCGAGCGCCTCATCAAAGCGTTTTTGGTCAAGCTGCAATGTCGCTAGATTGCTATGGGCTTCGGCGTAATCGGGTTTGAGGGTGATGGCGCTTTGAAAGCTTTGTTCGGCTTGGCTTGTGTTGTCTGAAAGTTGCAGGACACTGCCGAGATTGTTATGCGCCTGCGCAAATTTCGGGTTGATTGTGAGCGCGTCACGATAGGCTTGCACGGCATCAGGGTATCTTTGAAGCGTGCTGAGAAGATTGCCTTTAACCAGCAATGTATTGGCGGCGGGCGGGGATTGCAGTGATAAGGCGATGTTTATAGTTGCCAGCGCGTCTTCATAGTGGCCGATTTTTCTTAAAATCAGGCTTCTTTGCAAATGCGCCTGAATGTGGTTTTTTTGTAAGCTGAGCGCGCTGTCCATGTAAGACAAAGCCGCCTCAAACCGTTTCATTTCAATACATACGATTCCCGCATTAAAAATGGCGTCAAAGAAATCGGGCGCATATATCATCGCTTTTTCGTAGGCTTGTAGAGCAGCTTCATAGCGCTTTTGGCCACGAAGTGCATTGCCGAGATTACTGAGCGCAGGCGCGCTTTTGGGGTTTAAGTTCAAGGCTTTTTGAATTTGCTTGACTGCTTTTGGATAAAACCCGCGCTGCATATACACCACACCAAGCAAATGGGCGGCATCAAAGAGCGCGGGAAATGTTTTTAAGAGGGCTAGATAAGCTTTTTCGGCTTTCGCCAGATCGCCCTGTTGATGTAAAGCAAGTGCTTGATTGAGGCGATCTTGCAGGGCGGCCTTTTGATGTGATTGATTATTATACATTGATGATTATTTTTGCGCAGATCTTGAAATAATGCAAGAGCAGGCGGACGGCTTTCAAAAATGCGCGCCTTTTTGAAAGGGCGCGCATTTTGATAAAGTTTCGTGCAGCTTAAGCGGCGGCGCTCTGGCGCTTTTGGCGCAGGGTGCGGGCGGCTTCGACCATGTTCTTTAAGGCGGGTTCGACTTCTGTCCAGCCGCGGGTTTTGAGGCCGCAATCGGGGTTGACCCAGATTTGATCGCCATCAAGCACTTTTTCGGCTTTTTCCAGCAAAGTCACCATTTCGTCTTTGGTGGGGATGCGCGGGCTGTGGATGTCGTAAACGCCGGGGCCGATTTCGTTGGGGTAGTTATAAGCCACGAACGCGTCCAAAAGCTCCATTTGCGAGCGGCTGGTTTCGATCGAGATTACATCCGCATCCAGCGCGCCGATGGAATCAATGATGTCATTAAATTCGGAATAGCACATATGGGTGTGGATTTGGGTTGTGTCTTTGACGCTGCAGGTGCTGAGTTTGAAGGATTCAACCGCCCAGTCCAAATAGCTGTTCCAATCACTTTTGCGCAGCGGCAAGCCTTCGCGGATGGCGGGCTCGTCCATCTGGATGATGGTGATGCCCGCGCGCTCCAGATCACTGACTTCATCACGCAAAGCGAGCGCAATTTGGCGACAGCTTGTCTCGTAAGGCACATCATCGCGCTTGAACGACCAGAACAAAATCGTGATCGGGCCTGTTAGCATGCCTTTCATCGGCTTGTCGGTCAGGCTTTGGGCATAGGATGACCATTGTACAGTCATGGGCGCGGGGCGGTGCACATCGCCATAAATAATCGGCGGTTTGACCGCGCGCGAGCCGTAAGATTGCACCCAGCCATGCTGTGTGAAAACAAAACCATCAAGCTGTTCGCCGAAATATTCGACCATATCGTTACGCTCGGCCTCGCCATGCACCAAAACATCCATGCCAATGCCTTCTTGATAGCGCACGACTTGCTCGATCTCTTTTTTCATCGCGCTTTCGTATGTTTCTTGATCCAGCCCGCCTTTTTTAAAAGAAGCGCGGGCTTTACGAATTTCGGACGTTTGCGGGAACGAGCCGATGGTTGTGGTTGGGTAAAGCGGCAGGTTCAAATCCGCGCGCTGGGCTTTTTGGCGCGCGCTGAAGGCGTTTTGGCGGTTGGCCATCGCTTTTGTGATCGCGTCCATACGGCTTTGCACCTCTTGGTTGTGGATGCGGTTTGAAGTTTTACGATCTTGAACGATGCGATCGCTTTCACCGAGCAGCGCTTCAATCGCGGCGCGGCCTTTGGTTGCGCCCACGGCAAGCGCTTTGATCTCATCCAGCTTTTGCTTTGAAAACGCCATCCAGCTCTTTAATTGCGCATCTAGCTTTTCTTCGCGCGCCAGATCAACAGGGCAGTGAAGCATCGAGCAGCTTGGCGCAACCATGACGCGGTCTGTACCGAGTTTTTGCACCACTTTTTCCACCATTGCGAGCGAGGCGGAGAGATCATTTTTCCAGATATTGCGGCCATCGACCACGCCGAGCGACAGGCTCATGCTGGCTGGAACATCATCCAAAATCGCCTCAAGCTGCTCAGGGGCGCGGCGCAAATCTAAATGCAAAGCTTTGACGGGCATGGAAAGCGCAAGAGCGGCATTATCGCGCAAGCCTTCAAAATAGGTTGTCAAAACGATATCAAGATCGCCTGAAACCGCGCCCAAAAATGTTTTGATTTTCTCCCAGCCTTGTTTCCACGGCGCGGGCATATCCAAAGCCAGCACAGGTTCATCAAGCTGGATGGTTTTGATATTCATTTCTTTGAGGCGGGCAAAAATTTCGCCGTAGGTCTTTAACAGTTCAGGCAAAAGCGCGAGCGGGTCAACATCCCCTTTGGCTTTGCCGAGCATTAAAAATGTGGCGGGGCCGATCAAGACAGGGCGCGGCTCAATGCCAGCTTCGCGGGCTTCGCTGATTTCATCAAATAATTTGCTGCTGGCAATGGTGAAGGCTTGCTTGTCTTCAAATTCGGGAACCATATAGTGATAGTTGGTGTCAAACCATTTGGTCATCTCCATCGCCGGCGCGTTATCATCGCCGCGCGCCATGGCGAAATATGTATCGAGATCAACATCGCCGCCGCTCCAGTTGTAGCGCGGCGGGACGCAGCCTAAAAGACAGCACATATCCAGAACCTGATCGTAAAGCGAGAAATCATTGCAAGGGATATGGTCAAGCCCCGCCTCTTTTTGCATTTTCCAGTGACGTACGCGGAGCATTTTGGCGGTTTTTAACAGCTCGTCTTTGGAAAGATTGCCTTTCCAGTAGCTTTCATTTGCTTTTTTTAGTTCGCGGTCTGCGCCAAAGCGCGGGAAACCCAGATTTGTTGCCAATACCATAAGAATGTCTCCTTTTGAGGATGATAAGAAAGAATGTCCGCATTGATTAAAGCCTAATGGGGGGCTTGATTCAACCTGATTTGTGCGGGGGCGCATGGAAACATCATCCTGTATGATTTTTATTTGACATAATAAATTAATATCTGGTAAAGTGATTGCAGAATTTATGAAATTAATTGGTTATAGGGGTTATAAATGACATATGAAGACAAAAGTCGCGATGCAGGCATTCAAACAGACGAAACATTTAAAGGCGCGGCTGAAACAAAAGAACGCGGCATGCTGTCGCGCATTGCCAATGGCGCGTTCAAGGCCTTAACGGTCGCCGCGCTTGTTGTGCCGCTGCTTGCGGTTGGTCAAAATATGGATCTTGTGCCAGGGCAATTTAATAGCGATTCTTATTTTGACGCACGCCCGCCGATTGTGCAGATGATCGAAGATTTTCAGAGTTCTTCCATTGATGTGGATAGTAACATCGCTGTTTTACAGCCGATGGGCGAATTTCAAGAAACTTATCGTGGCCCTGTGATCGAGCGCCCGTTTGATACACATATCAGCATGACAGAAGGCATGATTGGCTTTGGCCTTGCGCTTCCCGGTCTTTTATTAGGGTTTCGCAATGCCGCGCGGCGCGCTGGCGAAAATTTGCAGGCTGAAGTGGACGAGGCGATTACAATCTTGAACGATCATTTTGAAACAGAGCCGGACATGGCGCTGGACGATCAGGATATGAATACGATGATGTCTTATTATCATGATGGCGCTGATATATCGGCGCTCGTACAGCCCTTACAAGACAGCGTCATCGAGAGCTATAATGAGTGGGCGGATGACAATACACATAGCGGCGCAAATGTGGGTCTTGTTGCCGCGCCGCTGGCGCTGACCGCGATCATTTTGGCCAATCGGTAAGGATTAAAAAATTAAGCCCGTAACGGGGCTTTTTCGCGGGGCGCATTGGCGCGGGCTTGAAGCAGGGCATCACGCGAGAGGTTCGCTTTATTCAACGTATAAAAATGTAAATGCGGCGCGCCATGCGCGGTTAAATCTTCGATTTGCTCTGCCAAAATATCGCGCGCCAGCTCTGCGCGCCCTGCTTCATCGCGCACTTTCTCGAATTTTGCATGAATCCACGGCGGCACGTTGGCGTGACAGCGCGCGGCAAAGCTGAGCATTTTTTCAAAATTGGCAATCGGCAACATCCCCGGCACAATTGGAATGTTAATGCCCGCTTTAAAACAGCGCTCCATAAAGCGGTAATAAACATCATTATCAAAGAAAAACTGCGTGATCGCACGGTCTGCGCCGGCATCGGCCTTTTTCTTGAGCGCGATGACATCGGCTTCCATATTCGGGGAATCAGGGTGGCTCTCAGGATATGCGCCGACCGAGATTTCAAAATCATGGCGCTTTTTCAGACCTTCAACAAAATCACTGGAATATTGATAGTAATTTGTGTCTACATCCAAAGGCCACGATAAATCATCGGGCATATCGCCGCGCAACGCAACAATATGGCGCATGCCCATCTCCCACAGCTCATCGGTAAAGCTGTTGAGTTCTTCAATCGGCGTGTTGATGAAGGTCAAATGCATGGCTGTCTCGCACCCCGTGGCTGTGCGCACGGCTTTAACTGTATCAAGTGTGCCTTCTTTGGTAGAGCCGCCTGCGCCATAAGTCACGGTCATAAAAGCGGGCTGTAATGCTGCCAGCTCTTGCGCCTCAATTATCAGCGCATTAAGCGCTTTTGGGGTTTTGGGCGGAAAATATTCAAAACTAATCGGGGTGCTGTTTGGCATGACAAATCTCGCTTGTGATAAAAACATGTGATCAAGAAAACGATATTGTTGATAATTACAGCATCTTTTTTTGCACAGCACAATAGGACGAAAAAAGCGCGTGTTTAGCGGGTGGGCGTAGGGGGCAGGCAGGAGAGGCCGGAAGGGTGCTCGGGGAAGCGCGGGGCTTCGCTCCAAAATGCGTCTGGGCCTTGATGCTCACGCGCCAGCATGGCTTGCGCCGCATCGTTAAATTGTTCGTCTTCCATAAAAGAAGAATAAGGGCCATATTTTTGAAGCGGGAATAAATTCACTTCAACTTCATACGGGAATATGCCGACGCCAAGACCTTGCGGCATGGCTTTAAACGTTGCGGTCGCGCTTTCTTCGATCACCCCGTCACGCAGCAAATCATCGACAAAACCCTGCGCTTGCGGCTGTTCATGGTCAAATTGCGCTTCCAAAGAGCCCAAATGCCCCGCCACATTTTCAATATGGCCAGCGAGAATGTTGTAATGCCCATCACCAAAGCGCGGGTCTTCGGCAAGCAAGGCCAGCTCGTTTTGGAACATATTGATGGCCGAGGCCATGCCCCAATGGGCGGCAATGGCGTAATCGGCGATATTCGGGTTGGGGCAGGCATTAATCAGCGCGTCAAGCGGCTGTATCGTGCGCTTAATTTCATCCATCTGCGCTTGCACATCACTGCCAAGCGCGTTCACAACAGGCATTTCGCGCGACATATATTTTATCAAATTTGAAATATCGGCATACATCACCGCGCTGTCTTGCGGGGCTTGCGTATAATCGACAGGGTCGGTTAAGCCTTGCTCGACAAACAAGTTATAGGCAGGGTTTGAGGGGTGAAGCTGAATTTTCGCGCTTGAATCACCCGCCGCACCATCCGCGAGCGCCGCGCCTGTAAAAAGCGCGCCCAATAACCCTGCCGTTGCAGCAAATGATGCTTTGTAACTCATCAATAACCCTTATAATGCTCTGTTATAATCGTTTGTTTCTCATGCCATTATATGCCGCAATCTTTAACATTATGTCAATAATTTAAAGCTTTTCATTGCGCGCTTATTTTCGTAAAAACGAAGCGTGATCGCATTTAAACACTTACATCAAAGGCTCTGCCATGACCGCCTCTCTCCCGCTTCCTGTTTCAAAAGCCCATCATGACCGCATTTTAATCATCGATTTTGGCTCGCAAGTGACCCAGCTTATCGCCCGCCGTGTCCGCGAGAGCGGGGTTTATAGCGAAATCTGGCCGTTCCACCTCGCCGATCTTGACGCCATCAAAGCCTATGCGCCGTGCGGGATTATCCTGTCTGGCGGGCCGCGAAGCGTGGCCGATGCAGACAGCCCGCGCGCGCCTGAGGGGATCTTTGATCTCGGCGTGCCGCTTTTTGGCATTTGCTATGGCCAGCAAACCATGGTTGAGCAACTTGGCGGCAAAGTTGAAAAAGGT
>Ga0307933_1001499_pt1 | contig 18070 bp, 18 predicted proteins | sample OrgLakmetageno88_FD_201811 | JGI IMG/M metagenome (GOLD analysis project Ga0307933, IMG submission 201811) | Saline water microbial communities from Organic Lake, Antarctica - #88 | ecosystem: Environmental > Aquatic > Non-marine Saline and Alkaline > Saline | place: Antarctica: Organic Lake...
GTTGATATTGAGGTCTTTGACGACAAAAGCAATGGATTGTTCCAATAATTTTGCTTGGTCTGCACCTATTTCTCTCACCCAGTCAGAACGAGCTCTTTCGAAGTATTTTAAGTAGTTAGCGTGATACACAATGCCACCTGCATCGGTGTCTTCGTAGTAGACCCTAACTTTGATATCAAATTTATTCATGTTTAATTGTTAATATCTACAGGTTAATTGTTAAAAACTTGCTAAAGACCGCGTAATTATTGAGCTTATTATTATCATCTTTGATTTTCACATTATTTTTATTAATGCTGAATGTTAAATTTATTTAATTGTACGGGCTCTAAAAATCTGTATTATAGCGACCATTACGAAACAGACAGCTGTTTGTTCGTGTTTCATGGACTCCCTTCCGTTGAAAGTTATTTTGCCCGCATTTATTGCGGGCTTTTTTTTGCCTACTTCTTATATTTTTATATGTAAGCTTTAATTAGCTCTTGACCTCAAATCCTAAATGCAAGTAAGCGCGCTCTGTCGCGATTCGTCCGCGAGGCGTTCTTTGTAAAAACCCCTGTTGAATTAGAAACGGCTCAATGACATCTTCAATCGTTTCTTTTTCTTCACCAATCGCCGCTGCGACATTTTCTAGCCCAACAGGGCCGCCTGCGAAGCGTTCGATAATTGCAGTTAAGAGTTTACGGTCCATAACATCAAAACCTTGCTTGTCTACGTCAAGCATATTCAAAGCTAAAGCGGCAACCTCTGCATTGATGCGACCATCTGATTTCACTTCTGCAAAATCTCTAACACGGCGTAATAAACGATTAGCAATACGCGGTGTACCGCGACTACGCTTAGCTATCTCAAAAGCACCATCTGGATGCATCTCTACATTTAAGTAAGTCGCTGAACGCGCCACAATATTGGTAAGGTCTTTTACATTGTAAAACTCAAGGCGCTGCACAATACCAAACCGATCGCGCAGGGGTGATGTCAACGACCCAGCACGAGTCGTCGCGCCAATTAAGGTAAATGGTGGTAATTCGAGTTTTATTGACCGCGCGGCGGGACCTTCTCCAATCATGATATCTAGCTGGTAATCTTCCATCGCAGGGTACAGCACTTCTTCTACCACTGGGCTAAGCCGATGTATTTCGTCAATAAAAAGTACGTCGTTTTCTTCCAAGTTAGTGAGTAAAGCGGCCAAATCGCCTGCCTTTTCAAGTACCGGACCCGAGGTCGTTTTAATACTCACATTCATTTCATTAGCGACAATGTTTGCCAAGGTTGTCTTACCCAGTCCCGGTGGACCAAAAATCAACAAATGATCAAGCGCTTCCTCTCGTTGCCGTGCAGCTTGTATAAAAATTTCCATTTGCTCACAAACATGGTCTTGCCCCGCATAGTCAGCCAACATCTTGGGCCGAATTGCTCTGTCAACGGCTTCATCTTCACGTTGTTCAGTAGGTTGTATAATCCGGTCTGCTTCTATCATATGTACCTCAATTGCTAGGCTCTAAACCATAGACTTAAGTGCATCGCGGATCAATTGCTCGCTACTTGCATCTTCATTAAATATTGCCTTTACTGACTGCTCGGCTTGCGCTCGTTTATATCCTAAGGCTAATAAGGCGCTGACTGCTTCATCTCTCGCTGACGCCACTGGCATGAGAATAGGCGTAACTGGGTCGCTGGAGTCTTGTTTACTGCTTATGCCAGCGCTCAGAGGAGTATCAATATCGTTCACTTTATCTTTGAGTTCAACAACCAGTCTTTCTGCGGTCTTTTTACCTACACCTGGCATCTTTACCAATGCAGTGATGTCTTCATGCATTACCGCATGAATGAACTGTGGACCTGACATGCCAGATAATATTGTACAGGCTAATTTTGGGCCTACGCCGTTCGCTTTGATAAGCACTCTAAAAAGGCTTCGTTCGCTACGTTGGGTAAATCCAAACAAAAGCTGGGCATCTTCGCGCACCACAAAGTGCGTAAATAGCGTCACTGTTTGGCCCACATCCGGTAGTTGGTAAAAGCTGGTCATGGGTAATTGAATTTCATAGCCCACACCATTTACATCTAAAAGGATGTCTGGGGGAAGTTTTTCTAATATTGTGCCGTGCAACAATCCGATCATATTATTCTTATAGTGTCTTCGTGATTAAGTTTTTGATGCTTCATCTAAGGTTATCAGCGCAAACGGCGGCGAACCGTTTTTTTCGCCTGTCCCGCCATACGCACTAAACTTTGTTCAGTATGCAAGTGACACAGCGCAACTGCAAGTGCATCTGCTGCATCGGCTTGGGGTGTTTTATTAAGCTTTAAAAGGTGTGTCACCATGTGTTGCACCTGCACCTTGTCTGCCGAGCCTGTGCCTACAACCGATTGTTTGATTTGACGAGCAGAATACTCTGCGACCGATAAAGTGTTTGTGGTGGCCGCCACAATTGCTGCTCCGCGAGCTTGTCCAAGCTTTAGTGCCGAATCTGGATTTTTTGCCATGAAGACTTGCTCAATAGCAAATTCAGTAGGCGTAAATTGACGAATAATTTCACTCACACCGGTAAATACATTATGTAAACGAGCCGCCATATTTTCGTCTTGAACACGGATACAACCGCTGGCCAAGTATACCGCTTTATTGGCTTCTACCTTTATTAATCCGTAACCAGTGATACGCGAACCAGGATCTATGCCAAGTATAATTCTCATGTGCGTGTTGGCACAAATTTGGATATAGCAAGACGATTAGAGTCCGACCATACACGCTCAATGGCTTTATCTTTACTAAGCCATTGATAACTTAAGTGTTCAGTTAGGATGATTTCTGCATGTTTATCAACACGCGCACAAAATACGTACTCATTGTTATAAACGGTATTTTTGGGATAACGACTCAACCACTGTTTGCGAATACGATATTGATTAATATGACGACAATCCATTATGTCTTGCCGCGCTAGGCTAAGCTCTATGCTCGTTTCTTCGGCAACTTCACGATACGCAGTCTGTATTGGGCTTTCGCCCAGTTCTATGGTACCGGTCACTGATTGCCAAAAGTCGGCGTCATCATCGCGCTGCAGCATCAGCACCTGTGAATCCTCACTAAAGAGCACAACAAGCACTGACTCTGGACGCTTCAAAGCCATCGATTAATCTTTCTTATCTGTTAAGGTCGCAATGGCTAAGTCTTTAAGTTGCTCAGGATTAGCTTTACCCGGTGCACCCGTCAAAGGACAGGCCGCGGTCGTAGTTTTGGGGAACGCCATGACGTCGCGGATAGAATCAGCCCCTAGCATTAACATGAGTAAACGGTCTAAACCAAAGGCCAAGCCTGCATGCGGTGGTGTGCCATAGCGTAAGGCTTCAAGTAAAAAGCCAAATTTTTGCTCAGCTTCTTCTTTGCTAATGCCTAATAAGTCAAATACCACTGACTGCATTTTAGAATCGTGGATACGAACCGAGCCGCCACCTAACTCAACACCATTTAATACCATGTCGTAAGCATTTGATAAGGCAGTTTCAGGTGAGCTTTTCAATGCCTCTAAATCGCTGTCTCGTGGAGCAGTAAAGGGGTGATGTAGGGCATGTAAGTGACCATCGGCCTTTTCAAACATGGGGAAGTCAACTACCCATAGAGGTTTCCACTCGCCTTGTAATAACTCAAAATCTTTACCAAGCTTTAAGCGCAGTGCGCCAAGGGCTTCGGTAACGACTTGGTTACTATCGGCACCAAACAACAGTATGTCGCCATCTTTCGCCTGTGTAGCACTCAGCAGTTTTTGAATACTCGCCGCGTCAAAGAATTTCAATACCGGCGACTGAATACCCTCGATACCTTTATCACACTCATTAACCTTCATCCACGCTAAGCCTTTGGCACCATAGATACCGACAAACTCACCGTATTGGTCAATTTGCTTGCGCGATAAGCTCGCGCCACCGGGCACACATATGGCTGCAACACGACCATTTGGGTCATTAGCTGGACCACTAAACACTTTAAACTCAATATCTTTCACGATGTCGGCAATGTCGATGATTTCAAGCGGGTTACGTAAATCAGGCTTGTCGCTACCAAAGCGCTGCATAGCATCGGCATAAGTCATAGTTGGAAACTCGCCTAAATCGACATCTAGCATTTGCTTGAACAAGGAGCGAATCATCCCTTCGGTAATATCCATTACGCCTTGCGCATCTAAAAAGGAGGTTTCAATATCAATTTGAGTAAATTCTGGCTGGCGATCAGCACGTAAATCTTCATCTCTGAAGCATTTAACGATTTGATAATATTTGTCCATGCCGCTCATCATCAACAATTGTTTAAACAATTGTGGAGACTGTGGCAACGCAAAAAACTCACCTTTGTGTGTGCGACTCGGCACTAAATAATCACGAGCACCCTCTGGTGTGGCAGCGGTTAAAATGGGGGTTTCGATATCAAGGAAATCATGCTCCTCCAAGTACCGTCTAACAGCTGAGGTCACTTTACTTCGAAACATCAGTCGATTGGTCATTAGCGGTCGACGCAAATCAAGATAACGATACTTGAGGCGTTGCTCTTCACTGTTCTCTTGATTCCAATCCAGTGGTAAGGCAGGCGCTTTGTTGATGATTACAACTTCTTTGCCTAGTAACTCTACTTCGCCGGTGGTCATGTCTTTGTTTACTTGGCTGTCTGGGCGAGCTCTGACAAGGCCTTTAATCTCGATGCAAAACTCGTTACGAAGCTCAGAGGCACTTGTAAATGCAGCCTCTGTATCTGGGTCAATGACTACTTGTAAAATCCCTTCGCGGTCGCGTAAATCGATAAAAATGACGCCGCCTAAATCACGACGTTTGTTAACCCAACCCTTTAGGATTACAGTTTGTCCAATGTATTGTTTATCTATTCTTCCACAGTAGTCAGTGCGCATTATCAGCCTATATGTAATATGCTTGCCGCGATGGCGAGGTCTTGTTATTTAAAGCGCGCTATTATAGACCAAAGGCAGGCAATGCAAAACGCTTATACACCAAATAATTACATCGATTAAATTGGCAAGGCGTTTGTATTGTTTTACGACGAGGTGCTAGCAAAGCAAATTACATGCTCAATGCTAAAACGAATACCAAATGATTCGCCTATTTGATGATCGTGATGGCTCGGCGCTAAACATAAAACTTGCTCTTCGAAGTTTGGCAAAGTTAAACGATATAATATCTGCGCCCCTCTAAATCTGCGGTCAATTACTTTTGCTTTGAGTGGGCTTGCGTCTTTATGCACGATATCGTCGGGACGAACAAGCACATCAACGCGTTGACCATCAGTACAATTATAGGCGCTCAAACTAAGTGCCTCACCCACTGATACATCTGAACTATCAAGCGCAAGAGGTAATGCCAACCTCCCTAACTGCGTATTTACATACCAGCCGTCTTCCTGTTGTTGCACTTCACCGGATATAAAGGTTCCCTCACCAATAAAGTTAGCAACAAAACGCGTATTCGGCTCATGATACAAACGGTAAGCTGTATCCCACTGCTGACACTTTTGTTGCGCGAAAACCCCTATTTTGTCGGCCATGGCAAAGGCCTCGTTCTGATCATGCGTAACCAACAGCGCGGTAATTCCTAAACGCTTGATTAAATTTCGAATATCTACCGCAACGCGCTCACGAAGCCCAGGGTCTAAACTGGAGAAGGGTTCATCAAGTAATAGTAAGCGCGGCTTGGGTGCAACGGCGCGTGCAATCGCCGCACGTTGTTGCTGCCCGCCTGATAACTCATGTGGATATGCATCCTCAAAAGCTTCAAGCCCTACCAAGGCAAGATGTTCTTTTGCTAATGCGCGTCGCTGCGACTTTTCAACCGTATGCAGGCCGTATTCCACGTTTTTAATAATACTCATATGCGGAAATAAGGCGAAGTCTTGGAATACTACACCCACCGCTCTGGCGTTAGGTGCTAGATTTGTTTTTGCATCACTAACAAGCTTATCTTCGATTAAAATTTTACCGCTTTTAACTGGATGAAACCCTGCGATAGCCTGCAACAAAGTGGTTTTACCACAGCCTGATGGCCCCAACACACATCCAATCTCACCTGTCTCTAGTGTAATATTGATGTCATCAAGCACCGCTGTATTGGCATATGCTAAATCAAGATGGTCCAAGGTCAACATGGTAAAGGCAACATAGTTACGTACTCGCTTTATTGAGTTGTCGGGTGAGTAAAACAACGGGCAACAGACCAACCAGTACAATACTAATAGCTGGTAACGCTGCATCTATCAAGCGCTCGTCAGAGGCAAGCTCATAAGCTCTCACCGCAAGGGTATTAAAGTTGAAGGGCCTCAGCACTAAGGTTGCGGGAAGCTCTTTTAATATATCAACAAACACCAGTAGCAGAGCACTAATGAGACTTGCAGAGAGCAAAGGCAGCTGAATTTTTGACAATAGATGACGATAGCTACCGCTTAAGCTTAAAGCCGCTTGGTCAAGCTTTGGAGGTATCCGCATAAAGCCGGTTTCAGTGTTTTGCAGTGCCACACTGATAAATCGCACCGCATAAGCAAAAATCAAAATGGTCATACCGCCCGATATTATCAGGCCGGGTCGATAATCAAACCATGCCATTGTGAATAAATTAATTTGACGGTCGCTCCAGCCTGCCATAATTAAAACCCCTACCGCAATCACAATACCCGGTAAGGCATACCCTAAACTAAGCGCCTGCTCAATTGATTTAATTGGCACTTTGCTGGGCGATTGCTGTGTAAGCCTTTTGCAATAAGACACGGCAGTAGCAAACACCACAATAATCAAAGCGCCCAATGCAGCTAATGTTAATGAATTTTGAATCAGCGATACAAAGTCACCTAAATCACCTACCTCGGCAAACTTAAAGCTCCATGCAGTGAGCTGTATAAACGGAATAATAAAACCAAAAACCGCAGGCGCTAGGCACAACAAAAATAGCCCGATACCGGCAATACCGCTTAGCTGCTTTGGTTTTACTGAGGCTGCTTGACGTGACTGATAACGCGAGGCGTCTTTACGGCTGTGTTTCTCTAATACCAAGAGTACTAACACAAACATACACAACACCGTTGAAAGTTGAGCGGCCCCTTGCACGCTGCCCATTCCAAACCAAGTTCTAAATATACCCGTGCTAAACGTACTTACCCCAAAATATGCAACCGTGCCGTAGTCAGCCAGAGACTCCATCATTGCAAGAGACGCCCCGGTTAATATAGCCGGTCTGGCAAGGGGTAACGATACTCTTCTGACGTGTTCAAAACGGCTGTATCCCGCTAACTGACTGACTTTATTGAAACTATGAGATTGCTCTGCGAACGCCGATCTGGCAAGAATATAAACATAAGGATATAGCACCAAAATCATCATCACGATGGCACCAGAAAGTGAGCGAACATCCCAAAACCAATAGTCGGCGCGCTCCCAGCCGAAGGCTTCTCGCAACATGCTTTGTACCGGACCGCTAAAATCCAGCAAACCAGTGTAAGTATAAGCAATAATATAAGCAGGCATCGCCAGGGGAAGTAGCACTAACCACGTTAATAGCGACTTTCCCCAAAAAGCGTAGTTGACCATGGTATAGGCGAGATAGGTACCAATCACAATTGTGCCAGTGCCAACGCCTAAAGCCAGTAATAAACTGTTTAGTACATATTCAGTAAATACCGTATCGAGCAAGTGCCCCCAAAGATTCGTATCAATGGAGAATACACTTGCACCAACAATAAATAATGGCATAAGTACAAGCGCAGCGATTATGCACACTACGGTAGACAGCCAAAACCTTGCGTTCATGATTTCCTTTTAACTGTATGCAGGTGCAGAAATATTAACGCCAGCCTGCTCTGTCCATTAATCTTAATGCCTCGTCGTTTAGTTCACCCATTTTCTCAAAATCAATGTCTTGAGCTTTAAATGTACCGAAAGACTGGAGTTCTTTGCTCCATTGAACACCCTCTAATAATGGGTACTCATGATTAACTTCGGCGTACCACTGCTGAGACTCGGCTTCTAGCATAAAACTCAATAACGCTTGTGCTTGTTCGGTATTTTGAGCGTATTTGGTAATCGCGGCACCTGAAATATTGATATGTGTACCAGAGCCATCTTGGTCTGGCCATATTACGCCAACTTGCTCAGCTATACTTCGCGTTTCTTCGTCTGCTGAACTCAGCATGCCGCCCAAGTAATATGTGTTTGCTACGGCCAACTTACATTCTCCAGCAACCACTGCTTTTATCTGATCTCTATCACCGCCTTTTGGCGAACGTGCAAAATTTTCAACCAATGCGCTTGCCCATTCATAGGTCGCTTCTTCACCTTGAATTAATATTAACGAGGCTGTCATAGACTGATTATAAATATTGCTTGAAGAGCGAATGCAAACTTGGTTTTTCCATTCTGCGTTGGTGAGTTCTGCCAGTTTGCTAATACTGTCAGGTGATACTTCGCCCTTACGGTACATAATTGGACGAGCACGCTTGGTCAATGCAAGCCAGTGATTGTTATCAGCCTTAAAGCTTTGCGGAACAGTCTCTAAAATCGCGGCATCGGTAATAGCTTGCGTTAGCCCAAGCTTATTGGCTCTAACTAAACGTCCGGCGTCTGCCATAATGATCAAGTCAGCGGGTGATAAGTCACCTTCAGATTGCAAACGACTGATTAAAGCATCTGAGCCGCCGGTAACTAAATTAACTTCAATTCCAGTACGTGCAGTAAATTTATCGAGCAAAGGCTTGATCAGTGCCTCTTGTCTTCCAGAATAAACATTGACTTCATCCGCAAGGGCAGCAGAGCTAAAGACAGTAGGAATAGAAACCGACGCAAACAAAAGCGTAAAAATAAACTTGTTAATAACAACCTCCAAAGCTAAAAAAGCGAAATTATACGAGATAACCACTATTGACCCTGATTAAGGAAATAGGTTCTAAGTGATAATACGTCTCAATTACACAAATAGTATCACATGGATTTTTAGAGCGTTATACTTTCGGTCGTAAAGGTATGCTTGATAGTTGCTTTATACCAACATTGGCACTACTGTTTTGCAATGTTCAGTGGTTTAAGCCTACTTTTTAGATAAATAAATACTCTTGCGGTCTTTTCTTATTTAGATTTGCAGTCTTATATAAAATTAAAGCAATGTAGAGAGGGAGCTCAATGATGAGCAGTTCTTGCAACAGTCCTAGTTTAATGGCAATAGATGATGCCAAAACTAAGATTTTTCAACTTATTAAATGCGTTACTCAGACCGAGCTAATCCCGTTAGAAGAAAGCTTAGACCGAGTACTTTCTGAAAAGGTATTTTCAAATATCAATGTCCCTGGATTTAATAACTCAGCCATGGACGGATATGCCTTTAGAGTGCAAGATTTAATTGATTTAAAAACCTTGAATCTAGTGGGTAAAAGCTTTGCTGGTCACTCATATCCAAAGGCTCTCGGCAAGGGAGAATGCGTGCGTATCATGACTGGCGCAGCCATGCCCGATGGCGCAGACACGGTAATGATGCAAGAAAATGCCATCGTTGACGGTGAACATATTTCTTTTACAAAAATACCCGAACACGGAAATGACGTTCGTTTAGCCGGTGAAAGTATTAAAAAAGATAGCTTAGTAGGCGTAAAAGGAAAGAAGCTCTGCGCCTCAGATATCGGATTATTGGCCACATTAGGCTGCGCTGAAGTACGTGTGTATCGCAAATTAAAAGTCGCTTTATTTTCTACTGGTGATGAATTATTGCGCGCTGGAGATACATATCAAAGCCATAAAATATATGATGGCAACCGCCCTTCTATTATTGCTCTACTCACTAAACTGAATTGTGAAATTATCGATTTTGGTATTGTACCCGACGATAAAACACAGCTCAGAAACATCATGCAACAAGCAGACGAACTCGCAGACTGCGTAATTACCTCTGGCGGAGTGTCGGTGGGTGAAGCAGACTTTATCAAAGAGATATTGGCTGAGATTGGTCAAATCGATTTCTGGAAAATTGCGATTAAACCAGGTAAGCCCCTCGCCTTTGGACGCCTACCTAATAGTATCTTTTTTGGTCTTCCCGGCAATCCGGTCTCGGCTTTTGTTACCTTCAATCAAATAGCCACAGATGCACTTAAGCTAATGTCGGGACAAGAGCTTACGCCGCCACAAATATTAAGGGCAATCAGCACTGAAATACTTAGAAAGCAGCCTGGAAGAACCGATTATCAGCGTGGTCGATGTTATACCGACGAACAAGGACAATTACTTGTAGCTTCCACCGGCCCTCAAGGTTCTGGGATATTTTCAAGCTTTGCTAATAGTAATTGTTACATCGTGTTAGAACGTGAACGAGGTCGCGTACAAGCTGGTGAAACGGTGAACATTCAATTGTACGACGCCACACTTACCTAAGCCTGCTGAACTAGCCGCCGGTGACTGGAGGGAAAAACGCTAATTCATCACCGGCCTTAACGATGGTATCTGCGCCGCTCAAGGTCTGGTTTAAAGCAAATAGTACATCACGTTCGTCAAGCACATCCCACGGCGGGCCTTTACTAACGAGCGCTTGCTTGATGTCATTTATGCTCTGTCCATCTAGCCCATCAAGCTCCATATTGCTTACCCCGAGTGCTTCGCGTAAATAAGCAAAGAATTTAATACGGATCATGCCTCTTCTCGCTCCCAAAACCCGGTTTTACCACCCGTTTTTTGCTGTACTTTAATGTCGCTGAGTACCATTGAAGGATCAACTGCCTTGCACATATCGTAGATGGTTAATGCCGCTACAGAAACACCTGTCAGCGCTTCCATTTCAACGCCTGTTTGACCAACTAATTTGCACTCACAACGAATATATATACAGGCCATGCTTTCGTTTGTTTCTTCATCAGAATCAGACCCAAAATCAAAATCGATGCCGACCTTAGAAATCATTAAGGGGTGACACAGCGGAATGAGAGATGAGCACTGCTTTGCTCCTTGGATGCCGGCAATACGCGCAGTGGCCAGCACGTCGCCCTTTTTCAAATCATTCGCTTTTATTAGCGCCAACGTCGCTTTCTGCATGAGCACTTTGCCAGTGGCAAGCGCAATGCGAGTACTGGCTTGTTTGTCACTCACATCAACCATATTTGCGTTACCGCTTTGGTCAATGTGGGTCAGCGCGCTTTTGTCCGATGAAGTATTTTCAGATGAGGTGTTATCCAATGCGATGGCCTTAATGCTTAATGATGACGACGACTAAATATGTGGCGCAAAATTACAGGGACGATGCGTCGCATCTAACTGCTCTTTTAAAATGCCTTCCCACGCAGTTTTGCAAGCACCCGTAGATCCAGGCATACAAAAAATTATCGTTTTATTCGCCATTCCGGCGATAGCTCGAGACTGCAAGGTTGAAGTGCCTATTTCTTTATATGAAATATATCTGAATAATTCACCAAACCCCTCTATGGACTTATCAAACAGCGGAATGACTGCTTCTGGAGTGGAATCTCTTTGCGTAAAGCCGGTGCCGCCTGTAATTAAAATGGCTTGTACGTTCTCATCTGCAATGAGCATCGACACTGTTGCTCTTATCTTGTAAATGTCGTCAATAATAATCTCGCGAGCTTTTATATTATGCCCAGCTTCAGTTGCCTGCGTGGCGAGATAGTCGCCAGATGTATCATTTTCTGTGGTACGCGTATCCGAAATGGTTAACACGGCAAGGTTAATGGCTTGAAATGGTCTTCCACCTTTACTCATGCATTGTCTCCTTTACTGCTAATGCATCAATGATTATATTCGTTCGGCTGATATTTACCATAGGTGCAAGCTATCCGCCTAACATCGCCAATTGCTTCGTTGCTCCGGTAAAGCCTTTTTGTAACTCATGGCTTGCGGTTTTTAGCGATAGATGCTGACGCAGTGCCTCACAAGTACCATCAACATCACCTGTGCTAAGAGTATCACGAATGTTAAGGCCAACTTCCGAAAACAAACAAAGATGCAGCTTGCCCGAACTCGACACTCTTAAACGATTGCAGGTGCTGCAAAAATCTTTGCTATAAGGCATGATTAAACCCAAATTACCTAGATAATCAGGATGGCTAAACTCTTGTGCAGGACCAGCATGCTTTTCACGTACAACGCGCTGCCAGCCTTTAGCTAATAAATCCTGTTTAATAGTTTCACCCTGCACATGGTTTTGCGCAAAAAACTGCGCATTGTCACCAGTTTGCATCAATTCTATAAAACGCCAAGTCACTGGATGGGTTTTTAAATAATCTAAAAACTGCCCCATACCACCAAAATTGTGCTGTTTTAAAATAACTGAGTTAAATTTAATATGCTGTATACCCGCCTCTACGGCAGCGTCTACGCCGGCGAGTATATCTAATAATTTGTCTTTACCGGTAATGGCGGCAAACAGTCTGGGATCAAGACTATCGGCACTAACATTTAGTGCATCTAAACCTGCATTTTTATATTTTTGCACATCTTTTTTGAGGCGAAATGCGTTGGTTGTCATCGCAACCTTTTCAATACCTGGCGTGTCTTTACAGATAGATATGATGTCGACTAAGTCTTTGCGAAGGCTAGGTTCCCCGCCTGTAATCCGAATTTTGCTGGTACCTAGACGCGCAAATGCACTGACTAAAGTACGTATTTCATCGAGTGTCATATTCTCTTTTGTGGTGTCGCACTCGTTGCCGTTGGGCAAACAATAATTACATCTAAAGTTACACATCTCGGTAATTGACAGCCGCAAATAGTGAAATTGCCTGCCAAAATTATCCTGTAACATGGTGTCTTGTAGCATTTATATGACCCTTTCCAATTGACAAAGTTTGAGCAAAAAAGCTCTCCGGGAGGGCAAAAAATTTCTTATTTACCCCTGCTACTCTCGGTAGCGGCCCTAAAATCGTGACGCGTCGTTTAAGCGATTCGCTTTAGATTTAAGGGCTTCGAGTCTTATTCAAATAATACTTATATTATGACTATAGCGATACCTCTTTCGTTTTGATTACAACTTTTTAATGCGGTTATCGTCCTCAATAACAATTTACAATAAGCTCTCTAAGAGCTTGGTACTCAAGTGAAAGATAGTTTGCTAATATCGGGTAATCTGTCAATCACTGCTCGTATACTGAGGCGGACTAATGATATCGATACAAAAGAAAGATTTTTCACTCGGCGAAGAATATGAAAAGCTACGTAAATCTGCCATTAGTGACGGTGCAATCGTAACTTTTACTGGCGTAGTAAGAGATTTTAACGGCGACTCAACAGTAGTAGGCATTGAGTTGGAGCATTACCCAGAAATGACACATAAATCTCTCCAACAAATATGCGAACAAGCACGAAAAAACTGGCCTCTCGGGCAAATAAGAGTTATCCACCGAATTGGTAAAATTTTAGCGCATGAGCAAATTGTATTCGTTGGCGTTACCTCTAAGCACAGAAGCGCGGCATTCGAAGCCTGCCAATTTATTATGGACTTTTTAAAAACTGAAGCCCCATTGTGGAAAAAGGAGATTAGCCCTGAGCGCAGTGACTGGGTTGACGCTAAAGATTCAGACAAACTTTCAGCACAAAAATGGCAGGCCATATAGCTATCCTCAACATCTTTGACAATTATTACTAACACCGGTAAAAACACCCTAATTCACAGCTGCTTTCTCATAATTACCTTACATGCTTCTGCCAGCCGTTTAGTAAATTTAAAAGACAATAGTTTTAAGCTATATTGCACGACTGGCACTATAATTGTATAAAACACATGAATATAAGGTAAAAGATATGAGCAACTCAAAACTTGTATATAGCACAGGCCTTGGGCGCATTAATGAAAAAAAACCTCAAGAAGGTGCGCCAAAAACCGATGGTATAGTGCGCATAAAGCGCATTACTAAAGGCAAAAAAGGCAAAGGGGTCAGTAGTATTGAGGGACTCGGAATGGATAAAGCAGAGCTCAAAACACTTTGTTCTGCTTTAAAGAAACAATGTGGCTGCGGCGGTGCAGTTAAAGAGTACAACATCGAAATCCAAGGTGACGTACGAGACAAACTGAAAGAGATGTTAGAAAGCAAAGGTATGAAAGTAAAGCTTGCTGGCGGTTAGTGCCCCAAAGTAATTACTCAGCAAACAAACACTAATAAAGAGAATATTGAATGCAAAATTTGTCGATTTCCGATTTACACATATTGTTGGTTGAGCCCTCTGATACTCAGGCGAAAATTATCAAGGGACTGCTCACACAGGAAGATGTGCACGGGGTAGATATCGTCAAAAATGTGGCGCAAGCGAAAGAAGAGATCGGTAAACACAATATAGATATTGTCGTCAGTGCCATGTATTTGGCAGATGGCAGTGGTATCGACATATTAGAATTTCTGAAAAATGATACCTCAACTAATAACGTTCCCTTTATGCTAGTGTCGAGCGAAACTAGCATTAGGAAGTTAGAAGTTTTCAAGCAATCTGGCGTTGCCGCTATCTTGCCTAAACCTTTTGAACTGATACACCTACAAAGAGCGCTGAATGCGAGTCTACAGCTTCTTAACACTGAAGAGTTAGATTTATCACTATTTGATATCAATCACGTGCGAGTGTTGCTGGTTGATGATAGTCGCCTTGCCCGCAACCACATTAGACGTGTGCTAGAGAATATGGGCATTGAACTGATCACCGAAGCAGAAAATGGTGCGCACGCACTTACCTTCTTAAAAGAACAAGACTTTGACCTTGTTGTCACCGATTATAATATGCCGGAAATGGACGGCCGTGAACTTTCTGAATTTATCCGTTTTAACCCAGCAACCACACATATCCCAATCATAATGGTGACTTCTGAATCTGCTAATAGTGCGCATATGACCAACATTCAACAAACTGGGGTTAACGCGCTATGTGATAAACCGTTTGAGTCTGATGAGGTCAGAGCGATTTTAGCAAAGCTGCTAGACCAAAACGACTAGTCCATTTTTTATAAAAAGAAACTTAAAAAAACACAAACCGCCAATTAGGGCGTTCTCAGCATTGACATACACTTCCTGCTTGCATACATTGTCATAAAAGTCCGGCCATTACTCTGTCGTCTATTCGTTGCGGAAAAACCGCAGCACTAAAACAATACCAATACAGCAATACTAAGGGATTCCACTTGTCTACCGATCCACTCGAACAACTCCGCATCGCGATTACCGACACCGATAACAAATTGTTAGAGACTATTGCCGCGCGCCAAAAGCTCACAATGGAAGTTGCGCAGACTAAAGTAAAGCACCATATTCCAGTACGCGACCAAGTGCGCGAAGAACAACTCCTAATTAGGCTGATCAAGCAAGGACAAACGTTTGGCCTAGACCCACATTTTGTAACTCAATTGTTTCATGTAATAATCGAAGACTCGGTACTCAACCAGCAATCTATGCTTGCACAGTGGGCAAACCCAGACTCACAGCGCATACTCAATCGCGTTGCGTTTTTGGGGGAAAAAGGTTCATATAGTTATTTAGCCACGCAAAAATACTTTGCACGACGCAGCGGTGACGTTGCTGAAATAGGCTGCAAAAGCTTTGCAGAAATCATTCAAAAAGTGGAAAGTAATGCCGCTGACTATGCGGTATTGCCAATTGAAAATACATCTTCGGGCAGTATCAACGAAGTATACGACCAGCTTCAGCATACGCGACTGAATATTGTTGGCGAGTTAACACACCCTATTAACCATGCCCTGCTGGTGCATAGCGATGTTGAAGTTGGAAAAATTAAAACCTTGTATGCACACCCTCAGGTATTCGCGCAGTGCAGCCACTTTTTAGCCGAGCTTGGCAATCTAGAGGTAAAGCCTTGCGACAGCACATCTGCGGCTATGCTCAAAGTCAATGAATTACGAAGTGATGAAGTGGCTGCCATTGGCTCTGAAGCTGGCGGTAAGCTTTACAACCTCAGAGCAATAAAGTCGAATCTGGCTAATCAAAAAGAAAATCATAGCCGCTTTATTGTGGTCGCTAGTCGGGCGATCAAAGTGCCCTTGCAGGTACCGGCTAAAACCACAGTGATTATGTCTACAGTGCAAACAGCAGGCGCATTGGTAGATGCGCTGATGGTTTTAAAGCAACACGGTATTAATATGACCAAATTAGAGTCTCGTCCGATTAACGGCAATCCATGGGAAGAGATGTTTTATTTAGACATGGAGGGCAATATTGAAGATGGTCCAATGCACCAAGCAATAGACACACTTCGAGGTATGACTCGCTACTTTAAAGTATTGGGTTGTTATCCGGTGGAGGAAGTTTCCCCCACTCGTGTGGCTGCATCAAATGCTCTGGCAGAATCGCCTCAAAGCTAAATTTCTAGTGAGCGCCTAAGCTTAAATAATCGAAGGCGCTAATCTAATTGCCGCAACAAATGACTATCATCTGCTTTGAGCAACATCTTTTTACTATCATTCAGACACAACTGGGCATAGTCGCCAAACCATTCGGCGGCTTGATTGAATTGCTCCATAAAAGCAGACTTATCCCCTTTCTCTAACAACTCTATTGCTTGAGCAAAGCGTGAACTAAATCGTTTGAGCAAGGCGACGCTGTCTTGGTTACTAAAAATAATATCAGCATACAGCTCTGGTGCTTGTGCAAATAATCGTCCCACCATGGCAAGCTCAAGTCGATAAATGGGTGAGCTAAAAGCGATGAGCTCTTGAAGCTGAGGGTTTTCTTGCTGAAGGTGTCGCCCGTAAACGAAGGTACTGAAATGACGCATGACTTGAATATACGCCATGGCATGATCGTGAGTTTCTGCGTTTGTATGATAAAGAGAGGCGCCCCAAAGCTGCATTTGCTCCAACAACCACTTATATTGTGCTTCACCACGCCCCTGACAAACTACAACCACTTGCTTTATCATACCTGGTGCGTCTGGTCCAAACATCGGATGTAAGCCGACTACGGGTCCTTTGTGTACCTCTAGCATGGCCTGTAAAGGTGCATTTTTGATACTCGTTACATCGGCTAGAATACAATCAGGTTTTAGGAGCGGAAGTGCCGCGATGATGTCGCAGGTAATATTGATAGGCACTGCGATAATCACCAAATCAGCATCTTTTAAATGCAGATGCGCATGTTCCCAATCCTCTTTCTCAAGTACCGATACAGAATAAGCGCTTTGGCTAAATAAATTAACGAAAACCTTACCCAGCGCCCCAGCACCGCCTACTACCACGACCTTGTTTATTTGAGGATTAATACAAGCATATTTTGCATGTTGTGAATGATAAGAGTCGCGCATCATTCGGCGCAAAATATCTTCAATTAAATCACCAGAAACACCGGCAGCTTCTGCCTCAGAGCGTCTTGCTTCTATTAAGGCCTTTTCTCTTTCAGGCACATAAATAGGCAAAGCATGCTGACTCTTTAATTGTCCGATTTGCTTGGTGATACTGCTGCGCTTTTGCAATAACTTGACCAGCTCACTGTCTGCTTCGTCAATTTGTGAACGAAGCGCATCTAGCTGCTGGTCGAAAGAAGATGACGACATTATCCTTGACGCTTTTGCATTCGCATGGGTAACACAGTAATAAGTTTTTCACGGGCATTTAGTATAGAAGTATGCGTTTGATCCCAGCTGATGCAGCCATCGGTAATAGACTTCCCATAAACCAGTTCACTTGCAGTGATACCAGCCGTGCCCTGATTACCCTCTATTAGGTGGCTCTCGAGCATAATACCAATAATCGACTGATTGCCTTCCAATATTTGATTCACTACGTTTTGTGCTACCAATGGCTGGCGACGATAGTCTTTGGATGAATTAGCATGGCTGCAATCAACCACTAAAGCAGCTTTAATACCTGCACTACTAAGTTCTTCTTCACACTGTGCAACGCACACTGAATCATAATTAGGTTGTTTGCCACCGCGAAGAATTACATGCCCATCAGGATTACCTGATGTTTTAATAATACTCACTTGCCCCTGCTTATTAATACCCATAAAGCTATGGCCTGAAGCTGCTGACTTAAGCGCATTTATGGCAATATCTAAATTGCCGTCGGTACCATTTTTAAAACCTACAGGCATCGACAA
>Ga0307933_1001505_pt1 | contig 18046 bp, 15 predicted proteins | sample OrgLakmetageno88_FD_201811 | JGI IMG/M metagenome (GOLD analysis project Ga0307933, IMG submission 201811) | Saline water microbial communities from Organic Lake, Antarctica - #88 | ecosystem: Environmental > Aquatic > Non-marine Saline and Alkaline > Saline | place: Antarctica: Organic Lake...
ATCTCGATCGCGCCGCCCTTGAACATCTCGAGCTGATCGCCGTCGAACTCGTCCTGCGCCTCTGCGGACTGACCCATGCGCAATTCGCGGTCCACATCGCCGGATTCGACCGCCTTGCCGTTTTCCAGCCGCTCGTAGAGGGATGCGAGCACCTCTGCGGTCTCTTCCCGCGCGCCCGATTCGCCGATGACGGCCAATTGGTTGCCGCGGCGCAGGATCTGCACGCCAAGGCTCTTTTCTATATCGACAAGATTACGGTCATATTCACCGCAAAGATCGATCAGCAGGCGATTATCCGGAAATTCGACGAGGGTTTGCTGGCCTTCGGTCAGCTCGGTCTCCGGGGGCGGTGCGCTATGAACCAAGCATGTCTCCAACTTCATGATGCCTGACCGGACAATGCCAAGTTGCGGCGCGGGGCGCAAGGATGCGGGGCACGATCCTGCCACCACAGCCCCCCGTCGCGCGTCGGGGCAGCGGTTGCGCCTCTGCGAAGGTCCGGCCCCGCAGGTCAGAGGATGTCGGCAAACCCGCTTCCCTTTTTGAAGTCACCGGTCGCGGTGTTGGGTGGCGCCACGCCGGAACATACGGGCTTGCCGTACTTGTCGAGCCGGGGCGACATGTACCCTTCGACACCGTCATCGATGATCCAGTGACGCAGCCGTTGGGGTCCACCCAGATGCCGGCCTGAAGCTCGCTCAGGGGCTTGGCGTCGATGCCGCGGTCGCGGCTCTTGTCGGGGCCGATGGCACAGGCCGACAGAAGTCCGATGACGGGCAAGGCCAGCGAGATCTTGAAAATTTTCATCCGTTCGCTCCTTCAGCGCCAGCACAGGATTTCGACGCGGCGGTTCTGCGCCATGCCATCGGCGGTATCGTTCGACGCCACGGGCATCCGTTCGCCATATCCCCGTACATCGGACACGTTTGCGCCCTCGCTGCGCGCGATCACGGCGACGGCATCCGCGCGACGCTGCGACAGGCGCATGTTGTAGGCGTCCGAGGCACGGCTGTCGGTGTGACCCACGATCGTGAAGGAAACGGCGTCGGTGTTGCGAAAGAAATTGCGCAGCCGTTCCCGGCTGGCGGTCGCGATCTCAGCGCTGCCGGAGCGGAACATCTGGTCGCTTTCCATCTCGCCACAAAGGTTGCGCTCATGACAGACAGGCCGGCCGTCGCGGGTCAGATGTGGCGACATGAAACCTTCGGCGCCATCATCCATCACCCAGTGTTCACAGCCATCCGGATCGATCCATATGCCGGGGACATAGCGTTCCGTGCGAGGTTCGTTGTCCTGCGCCTGCGCCCATCCGGGGCCGGATGTCATGACAAGGCCCAGGGCCAGGATATTCAACATTCCGAAAAGTCTCGTCACGGCCTCTGCCCCTCTTCTATTTCCGTGTGCCAGTCTGCATCCGTGTCCTTGCCGGCACCATATTGATGCGAAATTATCAACAAACGAAGTGTTGTGAAGTGAATTCCATCAGTTTGCGGGGTCTTTCGCGACAATACGGGCACCGAGGCCACAGGTCTGCCCGCGTTTTCATGACCGTCAATCCGATACGATGCGGCCGGCGAGGGAATTGGCAGCGCTCTCGACGATTTCGACCTGTCGCAGATCGCCCGGTTTCAGATCGGCGTCCTTGACGTGCACGGCATGAAGGTGATCGGACTTTCCGACCATCTGCCCGTCCATCCGTCCCGGCTTCTCGAACAGGACCCCGACCCGCTGGCCGACCATCGCGTCCTGTGCGGCGCGCTGCTGTCGGGTAAGAAGGGCCTGCAGGCGGTGCAGGCGGTCGCTCTTGACGTCCTCCGGGACTTGTTGACGTTCCGCCGCAGGTGTCCCGGGCCGGGTGGAATACTTGAACGAAAAGGCATAGCCGTAATTGACCGCCTCGATCAGGTCCATGGTCGCCTGAAAATCCTCTTCGGTCTCTTCGGGAAAACCCACGATGAAATCGCCCGAGATCAGGATGTCGGGCCGCGCCGCGCGGATACGCTCGATCAGGCGCAGGTAGCTGTCGGCGGTGTGGCTGCGGTTCATCCGCTTGAGGATGCGGTCGCTGCCCGACTGCACCGGCAAGTGCAGATAGGGCATCAGCTTTTCACAGTCCCCATGCGCCGCGATCAGATCCTCGGTCATGTCGTTCGGGTGGCTCGTGGTAAAGCGGATCCGCTGCAGCCCGTCGATCTCGTCAAGCGCCCAGATCAGCCGCGCAAGGCTCCAGTCGCCACCGGTGCCTGCGCCATGATAGGCGTTGACGTTCTGGCCCAGCAGGGTGATCTCGCGCACGCCGCGATCGACCAGATCGCGCGCCTCTTCCAGCACACGGTCCGCGGGACGGCTGACCTCGGCACCGCGGGTATAGGGCACGACGCAGAACGCGCAGAACTTGTCGCACCCTTCCTGCACGGTCAGAAACGCCGACGGGCCGCGTGGCATCTTGGGCCGGGTGCGCAGGGTCTCGAACTTGTCGTCGAGCGGGAAATCGGTGTCGAGCGCCTTCTTTCCCTCGCGTGCACGCGCCTCAAGCTCTGGCAGGCGGTGATAGCTTTGCGGACCGACCACGAGATCCACGAGCGGCTGGCGGCGCATGATCTCCTCGCCCTCGGCCTGCGCCACACAGCCGGCGACGCCGATCTTCAGATCGGGGTTCGCGTCCTTCAGACCACGAAAGCGACCAAGCTCGGAATAGACCTTTTCCGCCGCCTTTTCACGAATATGGCAGGTGTTGAGCAGGATCATGTCGGCATCATTGGGGCTTTGCGTCTCGGTGTATCCCGCGGCGCCCATGGCCTCGACCATGCGTTCGCTGTCATAGACGTTCATCTGACAGCCATATGTCTTCACGTAGAGTTTCTTGACATCCGCCATGCGCCGGGCCTCCGCCTGAGGGTACAAAGGCACGCGGTACATCACCAGAGGGGGCACTTGCAATGGCTGCCGGTTTGTCAGACGCTCGGATACAACCAAAAAGGGAACACGAGATGACCGCGCCAACCCTGAAGGCGTTTCTTGCCGCGCCCGGCCCCGCTCTGACCACAGGGCCGATCGCGCTGATTTTCGCCGAGGATCAGGTCGAACTCGACTCCACCCTGCGGCACCACATCGCGGCGGGGTTCAAGGCGATCCTGCTTTTCGCACCCGACAAATTCGGCCTGGCGCGGGATGTGGCCGATGATCCCGCCCTTCACCGCATCGCCTACGATCTGGCCATGGGCGACAGCCTGACCGACGCGGTCAACGCGGTGATCGAGAGGGCACCGGGGCAGTGGATGTATTACTGCTACAACGCCGAGTACCTTTTCCACCCCTTTTGCGAGACGCGCAGCGTGGGCGAAATGCTGAGCTTTCACGCCGAGGAACGGCGCGACGCGATGCTGACCTATGTGATCGATCTTTATGCCGCCGACCTGGACCGCCATCCCGATGCCGTCTCGATGCAGGACGCGCATCTCGACCGGTCGGGATATTACGCACTTGCCCGGACGGACCCGGACAATCACCATCATCCCCGCGACCGGCAGCTTGATTTCTTCGGCGGGCTTCGCTGGCGTTACGAGGAACACATCCCCACCGACAAGCGCAGGATAGACCGGATCGCACTGTTCAGGGCAATGCCGGGGCTGCGCCTGCGCGCCGATCACAGGTTTTCCGATGAGGAATACAACACCTATGCCTGTCCGTGGCACAACAACCTCACGGCGGCGATCGCGTCTTTCCGCACCGCCAAGGCGCTCAAGCGCAATCCGGGCTCGACCTTCGACATCCACACCTTCCGCTGGCACAACTCCACGCCGTTCGAATGGACCTCGACGCAGCTTCTCGACATGGGGTTGATGGAACCGGGGCAGTGGTTCTGAGCACGGGCCGGGCACAGGGCACACTACCCGCCGTTCCCGATTCCCGATTCCCGAAGACCGAAGACCGAAGGAGAATGCGACATGATCGGAGCGATCGCAGGCGACATCGTGGGATCGCGTTTCGAGGGAAAACCGGCACCGGCCCCCGGTTTCACCCTGTTCCACGCAAAATGCCGCTTTACCGATGACACGGTCTGCAGTCTGGCCGTGGCAGAGGCGCTGCTGGACGCGGGGGATTTTGCCGAAACCCTCAAGACCTTCGTACGACGCCATCCCGGGCGCGGCTATGGGGGCATGTTCCGACAATGGGCGATGTCGGATCGCCGGTCCGGTTACGGCGGTTGGGGCAACTGTGCGCCGATGCGCGTTGCCGCCGTGGGCTGGCTGGCCGGGGATGAGGCCGAGGCGGACAGGCAGGCCGCGGCACAGGCCCGTGTCAGCCATGACCACCCCGACGCGGTGGCCGGCGCACAGGCCGTCGCCCGTGCAATCCTCGCCATGCGGCGGGGTACCGATGTGGCGCGCACGAGGGCTGATCTCGAGGCGGCCTTTGGCTACGACCTCGATCCGCAGATCGCGTTTTCAGGAGGTGGTTTCGATTCCTCGACCGCCGGCACCGTGCCACCCGCGCTCGCCGCCGCGCTCGGCTCCGACAGCTGGGAGAGCGCCGTGCGCAAGGCGGTCGGGCTGGGGGGCGACACCGACACGCTGGCCTGCATCGCGGGTGGCGTGGCCGAGGCCAGGCACGGCGTCCCTGCGGACATGGCGGCGCGCGCGCGGGACTATCTGACCGACGACCTGCGCGCGACGCTCGCCCGCTTCGACAGTCACATCCAACGCGACTGAGGGGGCGACGCCAGACGCCTCGAACTTCATCAAGCCACAGGCAGCCATGTGCCGATCACATCTTGATGACGACCTATCGCGGCGCGATCCACACTGCGGCCGCTTACAGGTTCTCCGCCTGCGGCATGCCCAGAATGTGATAGCCGCCATCCACGTGGATGATCTCGCCGCTGGTGAAGACACCAGCATCCGACGCAAGGTAAACCGCCGTGCCGCCGATCGCCTCGAGCGTGGCATTGGCGCGCAGCGGCGCGTTCATTTCCGTATGCTTGAAGGTCTTGCGCGCGCCGCCGATGGCCGCCCCGGCAAGGGTGCGCATCGGCCCCGGCGATATGGCATTCACGCGGATCCCGTCGGGGCCGAGATCATTGGCCAGATATCGCGTCGTGGCCTCCAGCGCCGCCTTGGCCACGCCCATGACGTTGTAGTTGGGCACGACCTTGTTGGAGCCCTGATAGGTCAGCGTCAGCAGGCAGCCCCCGTTGTCGCGCATCAGCGGATGCGCCCGCCGCGCCACCTCGATGAAGGAATAGGCCGAAATATCCAGCGAATGCTTGAAGTTGTGGCGACTGGTATTGATGAACCGCCCCGTCAGTTCCGACTTGTCGGAATAGGCGATGGCATGCAGCACGAAGTCGATCGTCGGCCAGTGCGCGCCCAGCTTTTCGAACGCCGCATCCAGCGAGGCGTCGTCGCTTACGTCCAGATCGAGCAGGATGTCCGAGCCGACGCTCGCCGCGAGCGGTTCGACCCGTCGCGCGAAATTCTCGCCCTGATAGGAAAACGCAAGCTCGGCACCCGCCGCATGCAGCGCCTGCGCCACACCCCACGCGATTGAGCGGTCATTGGCCACCCCCATGATCAGGCCGCGCTTGCCCTGCATCGCATTCGTCATCTGCATTTCATCCGTGATACTTGCTCAGCAACATGCAGCCATTGGTGCCACCGAAGCCGAAGGAATTGGTCATCACCGTATCGAGCCCGGCATCGTCCACCCGTTCCGTGGCGATCTCGCCGGGTGACAGCGCCGGGTCGAGGGTTTCGACATTGATCGACGGGATGATGAAATCGTGTTGCAGGGCCAGAAGGCAATAGATCGCCTCCTGCGCGCCGGTCGCCCCCTGGCTGTGCCCGGTCATCGACTTGGTGGAGCTGATCGGCGGGGTCGTTCCCTGTCCGAAGATACGCCGCACGGCCTCGACCTCGCCGACATCGCCGACCGGGGTCGATGTCCCGTGGGCATTGATATAGCTGATCTTGCGCCCCTCGGGCAATGTCGCCAGCGCGACACGCATCGCGCGTTCGCCGCCCTCGCCCGAGGGTGCGACCATGTCCGAGCCGTCCGAGGTCGCGCCGTATCCGGTGACCTCGGCATAGATATTCGCGCCGCGCGCGCGGGCGTGCTCCAGTTCTTCCAGCACGAGGATGCCACCACCGCCCGAGATCACGAACCCGTCGCGGCCTTCGTCGAAGGCGCGGCTGGCGCGTTCGGGGGTGTCGTTGTAATGCGACGACATCGCCCCCATGGCGTCGAACAGGCATGACAACGTCCAGTCGAGTTCCTCTCCACCGCCGGCGAACATCACGTCCTGCTTGCCCATCATGATCTGCTCGGCCGCGTTGCCGATGCAATGCAGGCTCGTCGAGCAGGCCGAGGTGATGGAGTAGTTGATGCCCTTGATCTGGTAGGCGGTCGACAGGTTGGCCGATATGGTGGACGACATGCATTTGGGCACCGCGAAGGGCCCGATCCGCTTGGGGCTGCCCTTGTCGAGCACGGTCTGATGCGCAGTCAGCATGGCGCTGGTGGACGGCCCGCCGGACCCTGCCACGAGCCCGGTGCGCGGGTTCACGATATCGGACGCCTCGAGCCCGCTATCGGCGATGGCCTGCCCCATGGCGATATACGCATAGGCCGCCCCCGGCCCCATGAAGCGCAGCGTGCGCTTGTCGACATGATCGGCCGGGTCGAGCTTGACCGCGCCGGCGATCCGGCTGCGAAAGCCATGCTCGGCCATGTCCTCATTGGCAGAGATCCCTGACCGCCCCTCCCTGAGCGAGGTCAGAACCTCCCCGGCGGTGTTGCCGATGCTGGAGACGATTCCCAGCCCGGTGACGACGACACGACGCATAGGCACTCTCCTTCATTGCCCTTCGGGCGTGTGTAGGACAGTGCGGCAAACGGGGCAAGCGGTTAGGATTGCAGCCGGGCGCGTGCGGATCGCGTCGATGCCCTACCTGCCCCGTGTCCCGGCACCTGCCCGATCAGGTTTCGGACAGCGCCACCTTCATGTCGCGCACGTGATAGATCACCTCGCCATCGGCCTCGACGGTGCCATCGGCCACACCCATCGTCAGGCGCCGGCTTTGCACGGCCTTGGTGAAATCCACGTGATAGGTCAGCATCTTGCGGTCGGGACGCACCATTCCGGTCAGCTTGACCTCGCCCACGCCGAGCGCGTAGCCCCGCCCCTGCCAGCCGCGCCAGCCGAGGTTGAAGCCGGTCAACTGCCACAACGCGTCAAGACCCAGACAACCGGGCATGATCGGGTTGCCCGGAAAATGGCATTTGAAGAACCACAGATCGGGATCGATATCGAACTCGGCGGTGATGTGGCCCTTGCCATGCGTGCCGCCATCCCCCGACACATCGGTGATCCGGTCCATCATCAGCATCGGCGGTTCGGGCAACTGGGCATTTCCCGGCCCGAACAACTCTCCGCGCGCGCATTTCAGCAGGTCGTCTCGATCGAAACTGCTTGGATAGTCGGCCATCCGCGTGGCCCTTTCATGGCTGTTTCCAGATATCCGTCGGGTTGGCAGCGTCTAACACCGGAAAAAAGCCCCTTGCAAGCCTGTGGCGTCGCAGCATCTCAGTTTTGGGCCGCATGAATTTTATTTGAAATCGGGAGGCACCACACATTATATACAAGGCAAGTGAAAAAGGGCTGAAAATGACAGACCGGATGAAATCCTTGGCAACGGACTGGCTGACCGGCGCGGGTTTGCGCCCGACGCGGCAGCGTATCGCCTTGGCGCAGCTTCTTGTCGGCGACGGCCAGCATCGGCACGTCACGGCGGAAAGCCTGTTTTCGGATGTGCAAAGCCACGGCGAAAGCGTGTCCCTCGCGACGGTCTACAACACGCTGCGCGCGTTCTGCGATGCGGGGCTGATTCAGGAAGTGATGGTCGACGGCGCGAAAAGCCATTTCGACACGAACACGCATGACCACCCGCATTTCTACTGGGAAGACGAAAACCGGCTGAGCGATGCGCCCGCCGAAGATCTGGAAATCGCGCGTCTTCCGCGCGCACCGGACGGGGCGAGGATCAGTGCGGTGGACGTGGTCATCCGCCTCAGGCGCGACGGCTGACCCGAAGTCGTCCGCACGACGATTGAACTGATCCCTCTTTCACGACGCGCCTTTGCGCACCGCCCTATTCGGCCGCTCGCAACGGGGGCTGCGGCTGGCGTTCGTGCAAGACGCGTTTCAGGTCGTCGATCTGCGGGGCCGCATGTCCGGTTTCCGGCGCGTCAGAGGGTCCCGGGATATCTTCGTCCGGCCATATGATCTCGTCATGACGTGCGCGCCTTGCCGCCTGACCAAGCGCCCAGTCCTGCGCAGCGCGACTTGACCGGCCCATCGACAGCATCGCCAGAAGCCGCGCGGTCCAGATCAGGTAGGTGCCCGCCCAGACCCGCAGCGCCAGCATCGCCGGCGTGAAGACAAGTGTCAGCACCGTGGCGATGCCAAGCCCGAACACCACCGCCGTCGCCAGTTGCTTCCACCACAACGCGGTCGGGCTGTCGAAGGAATAGCCGCCATTGAAGAAATCGAGGCTGAGGCCGAACATCATCGGCGCGAGGCCCGCCATGGTGGTGATGGTCGTCAGCAGGACGGGACGGATGCGATCCTGTGCGGTGCGGGTGATCGCCGAAATCCGCGGCATGTAGCGGGCATAATCCTGATACGTGTCGATCAGGACGATGTTGTTGTTCACCACTATACCCGCAAGCGCCACGATCCCCGTGCCGGTCATGATGATCGAGAACGGCTGGTTCATCACCAGCATACCGATCAGCACGCCCGTCGTCGACAGCACCACGGCGAGCAGCACCAGAACCGCGTTATAGACGCTGTTGAACTGTGCCAGCAGGATGATGAACATCAGCCCGAGCGCGCCGGCGAAGGCCTTTTGCAGGAAGGCACCGGATTCGGCCTGCTCCTCGGCATCACCGGTCCAGTCATAGCTGATCCCTGCGGGCACGACGCCCGAGTCGAGCCACTCCGTCAGCCGCTCGATCCGTTCATTGGCGTTGATCGGCACGGTCTGCTCGGACCCGTCCTCTGCAGTGATGGTATGGGTCAGACCCTCTTCCACCGCCGCCTTGACGTCGAAAAACCGCGTCTGGTTGAAGCGGTCGATCTGCGCAAGCTGCCGCACGGGCGTGCGGGTGATGAAATTCGACAGCGGCACGAGGCCGTTTTCGGTGCGCACCTTCAGGCTGTCGAGCGTCGACAGCACCCGGTCGGCGTCCGGCAGGCGCACGCGGATGTCGATTTCCTCGTCGCTGGTATCGACGCGCATGGTGTCCAGCAGAATGCCGCGCGTCACAAGCTGCACCATCGCCCCCACGGTGGCGACATCCGCGCCGAATCGCCCGGCCTTTTCCACGTCCACGTCGATCTGCCAGTCGATGCCGGGAAGCGGCAGGGTGTCCTCTATCTGGCGCAGGCCGCGGGTGGTCTCGAACCGCGCCCGCGCCTCTTCGGTGAAGGCCTGAAGCGCCTGCCAGTCATCGCCCTTGATGCGCAGATGGACGGGCTTGGCCGACGAGGGGCCGCGCGCCTGCGCGAGGATCTCGATTCGGATACCGGGGATCCGTTCGAGTTGCCGGGTGAGATCCGCGATCACCGCGTCGCCGTCATAGTCCGGGGTCACCACGTCGCGCCGGACCGCCACATCGAGCCACGGCAGCGTGAACCACGTCTCCTTGCTGCGGGGGCGGTCCTCCCACGGGATGGTCTCGAACTGCACCTGACCGATCGTGTCACGCGGCGGTTGTGCGCCGCCGGTATTGTTGTCGAGCCCGCCCTCGCCCGCAAAGGCGAACGCCGTCTCGATCCCGGGATGCGCGCGCACGACATCCTCGACCTGCCGGACAAGCGCGTCCTTTTGATCGAGCGACAGGTTGCCCCGCCCACGCACATAGACGATCGCCTGCTCCGGTTCGTTTTCGACGAAAAATTCGGTGCCGTTGTTGTTGGAGATGTAGAACATCAGCACCGACCCCACGAGCACGAAGATCGCGCCGCAGGCCACAAGCGGCATGACGGGGTTGCCGACAACGAGATGGACGGCACGCCCGAACACGGACCGGCGGTAGCCCGCGCGCACCGGTGCCTCACGTCGCGGCAGGACCGCCGCCGCGAGCGTGCGCATGCTGTTGCCAAGCCGCCGCGGTAGCGCCAGCAGACCCAGAAGGCACAGCACGACGCTGCCGACCCCCACGGCGATCAGGGCGACCACGCCCAGAAGCAGACCGAACACCGTGGCCAGAACCGGCACCACCGAGCCGAGGATATTTTCGCCATCCATCCCTTCGAACCGCGCGGCCACTGCGTCGAACAGGACGGGTGCCGCCTGCCCCGCCAGCAGGATCACGCCAATGACCACAGGAAAAAGCAGCAGATGCCACAGCCAGAACCCCTGCGCGATGTTGTCCATGCGGTCGTTCATCCAGCGCTCCAGCCGGCCGGTGACGCCGCCCAGAACCGGCAGATAGACCAGCGCCACCAGAAGCGAGGCCGACAGCACGAAGATCAGCGTGACCGGCAGCATGCCCATGAACTCGCCGGGGATGCCGGGCCAGAACAGCATCGGCAGAAACGCGCAGAGCGTGGTGGCCGTGGAACTGACCACCGGCCAGAACATGCGCTTGGCCGCCCCCGTATAGGCATGCATCGGACCCTCACCCTCGGAGATGCGCTTGTCGGCATATTCCACGACGACGATCGCCCCGTCGACCAGCATCCCGACCGCGAGGATCAGGCCGAACATCACGATATTCGACACCGTCACGCCCATCACCGCCAGCAGGGCAAAGCATAACAGGAACGAGGTCGGGATCGCGAACCCCACCAGCAGCGCCGGCCGGATGCCGAGCGCGGCGAGCACCACGATCATCACCAGCGCGATGGCGGTCAGGACAGACCCCTCCAGCTGGGTGACCATGGATTCGACGGTGCGCGACTGGTCGTTGGAGGTGCCGACATCGATGGCGACCTGCAATTCCTCGGGCCAGTCGGCCTCGGCCTCGGCCACGACCTCGCGCACCAGATCGGCGGTATCGATGATGTTGAACCCCTTGCGCTTGACCACCTGCAGCGCGACCGTCGTCTCTCCGTTGAACCGGGCCGTGCCTTTCCGGTCCTCGAAGGTCAGGTTGATCGTCGCCAGATCACCGAGCCGCACGACGCGGTCGCCATTGGTCTTGATCGGCAGGTCGTAGATGTCGCGCGTCTCCTCGAACGAGGACGCGATCTTTACCGCGAAGGTGCCTTGCGCGTTGTCGACCTCGCCCGCGGCGATCAACTGGTTGTTGTTCTGCACCACGCGGACCAGTTCGCCGGCGGTGACGTTGTACGACTCCAGCCTGAGCGGGTCGATCACCACCTCGACCATCTCTTCGCGATTGCCCGCGATCGCGGCCTCCAGCACCGGCTCCAGTCCCTCCAGCCGGTCCTGAAGATCCTGCGCGAGACGGGACATCGTGCGCTCGGGGACCGGCCCGGAAAGGTTGACGATGATGATCGGGAACTCGCTGAAATTCACCTCGTTCAGGGTGTATTTCTCGAACCCGTCGGGGAATTCGGCCTCTGCGGTGTCCATCGCGTCGCGCACATCGGCAAGGATCTTGGTCTTGTCCCATCCGAACTCGAATTCCAGCGCGACACCGCCGTAATTTTCGCCGGCCGTGCCGGTCATCTTGTCGAGCCCGTCAAGATCGCTCAACTCGGCCTCCATCGGCTTGACGAGAAGTTTTTCGCTGTCCTCGGCGGAAATCCCCGGAAACGGCACCGAGATGAAAAGCGCGGGCACCTCGATATCCGGCTCCCCCTCCTTGGGCAGGCCGATATAGGCCAGCGTGCCCGCCATGATCGACAGGATGATGAAGGCCAGCACCATGCGCGCCCGGGCAGCCGCCCAATCGACGATGCCGGTCATTGTACCAGCTCCTGATAGACCGGATCCACCCGCACGCCCTCGGTGACGTATTCCTGCCCGATGACGATCACCTCGGCTTCGTCGGGCAAGCCTGTCAGCCAGACCCCGTTCGGCGTGTCCCGCAACAGCGTCACCGGCACGAACGTCACCTGCTGGTCGCCGTCCACGAGCCGAAGGCCCAGTGTGCCACCGTCATCGAGCGTCAGGGCCGATTGCGGCAGCAGATGCGCCGCCTTGCCCGCCGCGTCGACGGTGATCTCGGCGGTTTCGCCGTCACGCAGGGTCAGGTCGGGATTGGCCACGCGAATTTCCACCCGAAAGGTGCGCGTTGTCTGATCAGCCGAGCGCGACAGAAAGCTGACCTCGCCCGCCACCTCCCGACCGGAGGCGGTGCGCGCCGTCGCCGAGGCGCCTTTCGTGACGCGCGCGACCTGCAATTCGGACACGAAGCCGACAAGTTTCATGGGATCGAGCTGCAGCACAGTGGCGCACAGCGCGCCGGGTTGCAGCAAGCTGCCGATTTCGGCGGCGTCCGTTTCCAGAACACCCGCAAACGGTGCCGTGATGCGCAGTCTCTCGATCTCTTTTTCGGCATTGGCCACGGCGGCCCGCGCGCCTTCGATCCCGGCACGCGCCGCCTGCAGCCCCGATCTGGCCGACTGCACCGCGGCTTCGGATGACCGCAGAGCGGCGCGGGTGGCGGCCACGCGGGACTGCGAGGAAAAGCCTTCGCCGGCAAGATTCTCGGCGGCATTGAAGTTGATCTCGGCCTCTTCGCGCTGCGCGCGGGCCTCCTCCAGCCGCGCCTCGGCTTCCGGGACGCGCGCCTTGGCCTCTGCAAGACGCGCGCGCGCCTCTAGCAGCGCGGCCTCGCGGGCTGCCGGGTCAAGTCGGCAGAGCAGGTCGCCACGATCCACGAACGCCCCCTTGCGCAGGGGGTCCGAGATCACGAGACCGGAGGTTTCCGCGCGCAACTCCACGACCCGGTCGGCCTCGGTCTGGCCGCGCAGGGTCACGGCGCTGTCCACCTCGCGCGAAGACGAGCGCAGCACGACCACGCGCATCGGCCCATCCTCCGCACGCGCTGATTCGCCCTGCGGGCCGGGTTGGGCGGTTTCCTGCGATTTTTCAGGCAAAACTGCCGCGATGCGGGCCCGCTCGAACACGAACACGTAGATCAATGCAGAGACCAGCACGGCCATGAGGATCGGAACGATGCGCATCAACGCACTTTCAACCGGGGAACATCAAGGTAACAAATGGAATACGCTGGACACGGTGTGGTAGATTAGTCCTTTCACCCTGGCACCGCAAGCATCGCACATCGCAGTCCATACCCGGGACTTGGCAGGCGACGGGCTTCAGGTTAAGAGGGCGGAAATGTCATTGAGAGGCCGAACGCGTGAGTGACACTGACAGTTTCATCGAGGAAGTCACCGAAGAGGTGCGGCGTGACCGGCTTTTCAGACTGATGCGCCGCTATGGCTGGATCGCCATTCTCGCGATCCTGCTGCTGGTGGGCGGGGCCGCCTGGAACGAGTGGCGCAAGGCGCAGGCCCGCGATGCGGCACAGGCCTTCGGCGACCGCATGCTTGCCGCGCTGTCCGAACCGGACCGGGGCGCGCGCGCCTCGGCGCTCGCCGATATGGAGGCGCCCAACCTGGAGGCGGCGGCGGTCGTGGACCTTCTGACAGCAGCCGAGACGGCCGGGGGCGATCCCGAGGCCGCCGCGACGCGGCTTCTCGAGATCGCGGACCGGCCCGAGACCGGCGACGTCTACCGGCAGATCGCGACACTGAAGGCGGTCACCCTGCCGGACTCGAGGCTGGGCATCGACATCCGCCGCCAGCGGCTGGAGGGTCTTGTCTCCGAGGGGGGGGTCGTCCGGCTCCTGGCCGAAGAACAACTCGCCCTGATCGCGCTGGAGACCGGCGATCGCGCCGCTGCCATCGAGCGGTTGACGGCGATCACCGCGGATGCCGAGGCGACAGCGGGCTTGCGTCGGCGGGCGACACAAGTGATTGTGGCCTTGGGAGAAGATCCGCCGGACAGCCAGAGGGACACACCCGGCGCGGCGGGCGTACTGCAATAACAACAGCCGCCGGTCAGACGGCAAACGGCGGCAAGCGAGGGCGAAGCGGTGAGGGCACGAACGATCATTGGCGGGCTGGCGACGGCCCTTGCCCTGGCGGCCTGTTCGCAGAACGAGCCGATCCTGAGCGGCGACCGCGAAGGCATCCGCGAGGTTCTTCAAAGCGACGTGCGGCGCGCGCAGGCCGAGCAGACGCCGGAGAATCGCGTCGTCGCCCTTTCCCTGCCGGCTCCAACAGCCAATGCCAACTGGACGCAGCGCATCGGGACGCCGTCGGCGCGCACGGCGCATCCCGCCCTGTCGGCGGCGCCGGGTCTGGCCTGGTCGGTGAATATCGGCGCGGGCGACGGCAAGCGCGCCCGCATCACCGCCGATCCGGTCGTGGCTGGCGGGCGGGTGTTCACGCTTGATGCGCAGGCGACCGTCGCGGCAGTCTCGACGTCCGGGTCACTCTTGTGGACGACCGACCTCACGCCGCCGCGCGACCGGTCGAGGGATGCCAGCGGTGGCGGTCTGGCCTATGGCGACGGCAAGCTTTTCGTCTCCTCGGGCTTCGGAATGCTGACTGCCCTCGACCCCCAAACCGGGGCGCAGTTGTGGCAACAGGACCTCGGGGCACCCGGCACGGCCACCCCCACGGTTTTTGACGGTCGGGTCTACGTCGTCGCGGGCGATGATGTCGCCTGGGTTCTGGACACCGCGACCGGCCGCGTGCAGTGGCAACTCAGCGCCACGCCGGACATTCACAACGTGCTTGGCGGCCCCGCCCCGGCGATCACCGAAACCTACGCGGTCTTCGCGTTCGGCGCGGGCGAGGTGCAGGGCGCGTTGCGCAAAGGTGGCCTGCGCCTTTGGGATGCGCAGATCGCAGGCCAGCGTCCCGGCGTCGCAAGCGCGCGCGTGCTCGATATCACCGGGGACCCGGTGATCGTCGGCGACCGCGTCTTCACAGGCACCCATGCGGGCCGGGTCGTTGGGTTGCGCCTTGGCAGCGGCGAACGTATCTGGACCGCGAACGAAGGCCCGCTCAACCCGGTCTGGCCGGCGGGCGGATCGCTGTTCATGGTGACGGACCGCAACGAACTGGTACGGCTTTCGGCCGAGGACGGCAGCCGCATCTGGGGTCATGCCCTGCCGCTCTTCACCGACAGCAAACCCAAGCGGCAATCGGAAATCGTCGGCCATTTCGGCCCCGTCATCGCCGGCGGTCAGATCGTTCTGGCCTCGGGCGACGGGCAGTTGCGGTTCTTCGCCCCGACCTCGGGGCAGATGACCCGTGCCATCGATTTGCCGGGCGGGGCGACGACCAACCCGGTGGTTGCCGGGGGCACGCTTTATGTCGTGTCGAAAAACGGGCAATTGCTGGCTTTCCGTTGACCGCGCCATCATGTACGACACCGGCTTGACGCCGGAGCGGAGCCTGATCAATGTCTTTCACCCTCGCCATCGTGGGGCGGCCCAATGTGGGCAAATCCACGCTGTTCAACCGACTTGTCGGCAAGCGCCTGGCATTGGTGGATGATCAGCCCGGTGTCACCCGCGATCTGCGGGAAGGCGACGCGCGGTTGGGCGACCTGAGTTTTACCGTGGTCGATACGGCGGGGCTCGAGGACGCACGGGACGAGAGCCTGCAGGGCCGGATGCGACGGCTCACCGAACACGCGGTCGACATGGCCGATGTCTGCCTTTTCCTGATCGACGCGCGCACCGGGGTCACTCCGACCGACGAGATTTTCGCCGAGATCCTGCGCAAACGGTCCCCTCATGTCATCCTCGGCGCCAACAAGTCGGAAGGATCAGCCGCAGATGCCGGTGTGATCGAGGCCTGGGGCCTTGGCCTCGGCGAGCCGATCCGGCTTTCGGCCGAGCATGGCGAGGGGCTCAATGATCTTTACGCACAGTTGATGCCGCTGGCCGACGCATACGAGGCCCGCGCCGAGGCCGAGGCCCCGGAAACCGATATCGCCGTCACCGAAGAGGGCGAGACCGTCGATGCCCGCGATCACGCCCCGACCGTCGCGCGCCCGCTTCAGATCGCTGTCGTGGGGCGGCCCAATGCCGGGAAATCCACGCTGATCAACAAGATCCTCGGCGAGGACCGCCTGCTGACCGGGCCCGAACCCGGGATCACCCGCGATTCGATTTCATTTCAGATCGACTGGGACGGGCTGCCGGTGCGGATCTTCGACACGGCCGGCATGCGCAAGAAGGCGCGGGTGCAGGACAAGCTCGAAAAACTCTCGGTCTCGGACGGGCTGCGCGCCGTGAAGTTCGCCGAGGTCGTCGTGGTCCTTCTGGACGCCGCCATCCCGTTCGAGCAGCAGGACCTGCGCATCGCCGATCTGGCCGAGCGCGAGGGCCGCGCGGTGGTGCTTGCCGTCAACAAATGGGATGTGGAGACCGACAAGACCCGCAAACTGCGCGATCTGCGCGAGGCGTTCGAGCGTCTGCTGCCGCAACTGCGCGGGGCACCCCTGGTGACCGTATCGGCCAAGACCGGGCGCGGCCTCGACCGGCTGCGCGCCGCCGTCGAGAAAGCCCACGACGTCTGGAACCGGCGCATCACGACCGCGCAACTCAACCGCTGGCTCGTGGGCATGCTGGAACAGCACCCGCCCCCGGCCCCCGGCGGGCGTCGGATCAAGCTGCGCTACATGACACAGGCCAAGACCCGGCCCCCCGGTTTCGTGACGATGTGCAGCCATCCCGACAAGCTGCCGGAAAGCTACACGCGTTACCTGATCAACGGGCTGCGCGACGATTTCGACATGCCCGGCACCCCGATCCGCCTGCACATGCGCAGCCAGTCGGCAAAGAACCCTTACAAGGCCAGGAAAAAGCCGGGGCCGTCGAGCCTGCGCAAGCATATCTCGGGACGGTCCGCGAAATAACGTCCGGGACGGCCGGCGCGTCAGGCCTCCGGCCAGTTCTCGATCACCTCCATCGCCTCGTCCGCGGTCTCGACGAAACGAAACAGGTCGAGATCCTCGGCGCTGATCGTGCCCGACTCGGCCAGGGCGTCCCAGTTGATGATCGAGCGCCAGAACGCCTCGCCGAACAGCAGGAACGGCATTCTCTTCATCCGGTCCGTCTGGATGAGGGTGAGCGCCTCGAAGGTCTCGTCCAGCGTACCGAAACCGCCCGGAAAGACGCAGACCGCCTTGGCGCGCATCAGGAAGTGCATCTTGCGGATGGCGAAATAGTGAAAGTTGAAGCACAGCCCCGGCGTCACGTATTCATTCGGGGCCTGCTCATGCGGCAGCACGATGTTGAGCCCGATCGACGCCCCGCCCGCATCGGCCGCGCCGCGATTGCCCGCCTCCATCACGCCGGGCCCGCCCCCCGTCGCGATCACGTTCTCGCGCCCGTAGCTGGCCATCGATTTTTCGGTCATCAGCCGCGCGAACTTGCGCGCCTCGTCGTAATACTGCGACAGACCCGCCAGCGTCTCGGTCCGGGCCGTGTCCTTATGCGCGGGCTCGGGGATGCGCGAGCCGCCGAACAGCACCACGGTGCTCAGGATGCCGCGCTCGTTCAGGATCATCTCGGGTTTCAACAATTCAAGCTGCAGGCGCACGGGCCGCAGCTCGTCGCGGCAGAGGAAATCGTCATCCGCAAAGGCAAGGCGATAGGCCGGCGCGCGGGTCTGGGCCGTGTCGGGCACCTGTTCGGCGGTGGACCGGTCGGATTCGGCATCGCGGAACTGGCTCAGGCGGTGGTCTTTCATCGCGGGCGATCCTTGCTTGGGTCTGGAGGTACAGGCGTATAGGCTTTGCAAAGACAAGAAAAGACAAAGAGGTGTGCAGGGTGACTTGGCAGGCGATGATTTCAGGGACCGGTGCGCGGATCGCGGGCCATGTCCGGCGCACGCCGGTCACGACGCTGAGGGTCGGCGGGCACGAGGTCGCGCTCAAGCTCGAGCAGATGCAGCATACCGGCAGCTTCAAGACGCGCGGCGCGTTCAACACGCTTCTGCAGGCCGGGGTGCCCGAGGCCGGGATCGTGGCCGCGT